>Ga0181552_10000007_pt1 | contig 167003 bp, 195 predicted proteins | sample 011ome_18_FD_130583 | JGI IMG/M metagenome (GOLD analysis project Ga0181552, IMG submission 130583) | Coastal salt marsh microbial communities from the Groves Creek Marsh, Skidaway Island, Georgia - 011501BT metaG (megahit assembly) | ecosystem: Environmental > Aquatic > Marine > Intertidal...
AGAACGTACATATTGTAGCCGCTGGTAACCGTGACTCTGACAAAGGTGTCACATATCGTATGCCGATGCCCCTTGCTAATCGTTTCATTCATTTAGAAATGCGTCCTGACTTTGCTTCATGGCAAAACTGGGCTATCGAAAATCAAGTGCATGAGGACGTAGTTGGTTACTTGTCATTTGCAAAGCAGGACTTGTATGATTTCGATGCTAAGTCTTCTTCACGTGCATTTGCTACCCCACGTACATGGACATTTGTGTCTCAATTGCTACAAGAAGAGGATATGGATCCCGATACTCTGTACAATCTTGTTGCTGGTACTGTTGGTGAGGGTCTTGCTACTAAGTTTGTAGCACATCGTAAGATTGCTAGTAAAATGCCCAACCCATCTGATATCTTGTCAGGCAAAGTCAAAGAACTGTCTGTCAAAGAAATCTCTGCAATGTATTCCTTGACTATCTCAATGTGCTACGAACTTAAAAGTGCCCTTGAGACTGATAAGGTCGATAACAAGAAGTTCCACGAAATGTGCGATAACTTCTTTGGCTATATCATGGCTAACTTTGAAACAGAGTTAGTGGTTATGGGTGCAAAAGTTGCATTGAAAACTTACAAGTTACCAATCGAACCTTCTCAATTGAAGAACTTTGATGACTTCCATAAACGTTATGGTAACTACATTGTTGAGGCTGGCAACTAAAATTGCTGACCTGGGAGAGTGTAAGGTCCGAGACATTCCTTACACTTTCCCGAACTTTTTGCTTGACATGTCTCCCCAAAGGTGCTATAATTATTAAATACTTTAGACAACTGGAACTGACACATGACTAAGAATTCTTCAACAACTAATAACGACAAAGAAAGCAAACTGGCTCATCTAGTAGGTCCTACAGACCCTCAAGTAGATGCACAAGCCCGTGATCGTCTTATCACTGCCCGTATTGCACTCTTACTCAGACATTCATTCTTTGGTAATCTTGCTACTCGTTTGACACTCATCAATGCTGATGAATGGTGTCCAACTGCCGCAACTGATGGCAAGCATTTTTACTACAATGCACGTTTCATTATGATGCTAAAGAAGAAGGAAGTAGAATTTCTTGTAGCACATGAGGTACTCCACGTAGTTTATGATCACATGGATCGTAGAGGTACTAGAGATCCTCAACTATGGAACATTGCTGATGACTATTGTGTCAACGCAGATTTGAAAAATCACAACATTGGTGAGTTCATCACTACTGTTCCTTGCTTGTATGACTACAAATATGACCGTATGTCAGCAGAGCAAGTCTATGACATTCTGTATGAAAATGCAGAAGTTATTGACATTGACCAGTTGCTTGAGCAATTGCTTGATGAACATTTAGAAGGCGAGGGTGCAGGCGCTGGTGATGGTGATGGCGAAGAAGGTGACAAGCCCGGTCCAGTCAAAATGTCTAAGGAAGAAAAGGATGCACTCAAGCAGGAGATGAAGGAAGCAATCATCAATGCGGCTCAAGGTGCTGAAGCAGGATCATTACCCAAAGGTGTTGAACGTTTAGTTAAAGATTTAACATCTCCTGTAATGCCCTGGGACGACATTATTCAAACTAATCTGACCAGCACAATGAACAATGACTATTCTTTTATCAAACCTTCTCGTAGGGGTTGGCATCAGGATGCAATCATGCCAGGTATGACTCCAGGCGAAATGATTGACATTGATGTGTTTTTAGATATGTCAGGGTCTATTGGATCTGAACAAGGAACCTTTTTCCTTTCAGAGATTCAAGGTATTATGGAGACATTTACTAACTACAAAATTCATGTACATTGTTTTGATACTGAAGTTTACAATCCACAAACATTCGACAGTGACAACTTAGATGAAATCACTGACTACGAAATCTACGGTGGCGGTGGTACTGACTTTGATTGTATCTTTAACTATCTTAAAAACGAAGGTCGTGTACCCAATCGTCTAATTGTATTCACAGATGGTTACCCGTTTGGTAGTTGGGGCGATGAAAACTATTGCGACACTACATGGATTATTCATGGTGATCCTGAGCCGAATCCCCCTTTCGGTACTTGGGCAATCTATGATGAGCATAAACATAAACAAGCCGCATGAGCAAAGATCATTTAGAACCTCACAGGCCTGCTAATGCAGGCCCAGAGGATAAGTTCATTTACGAATCACCAGACGGTGGCAACACAGTGTATGCAAGACCGTTAGGTGTACATGAAATGGCACAAAGAAAAAAGGTTTACGAAAACCCAGAAATGTTAGAAGAAAAGAAATTTTATGAACGATGGCACATGTATAGAGATATACTAGAAGTCTCTAAAAACAATCCTGCTCTAAGTAAGTTATTAGAACAAGTAGAGATTGTTTATAATTTAAGTGAGGATAGAAAGTAATGGACGGTGTAATATTAGCCGCAGGCATGATGGCAAGTTTGATTGCTATTGTGAGTTTATTATTAAATGAAAGTGGTGGTACTAAGGGTATCACTGGTGAGTATAAAACCAAAAGCGGTAAAATACACACTGCTAAAAAATCTAGGGAGCAACACATCGTATGAAGTTTGAGGACATCAATTTAGATACTTGGTACAACAATCGTATGTTGACTGATCAAATCCCTGCTCATTTTACGATAGTAAAAACACGTGCTACCAGAGAAAACATGCAATGGGTATTAGAAAGAATGCATGGTCGATTTGCTATAGCCAGCAACGTAAACCTCGATAATGATGATTTCATGTCATACTATCAAAAGACATTTGCGTTTGAAGATCCAAAAGAAGCAGTTCAGTTTGAACTCACTTGGTCGTAGATGTTTAAATGTATCTGTCATGCTGTTAGAGAAGGCGAGGTTGACAGATACCATCTTATAGGAACCAAATGCGGTAAATGTTTACTACAGCCTTTACCAGAGAAAAAACAAAAGAAGTTTAACAAGAAACATGCCAAGTTGATAAAACGGGCAAATTGAACCTCTAAAAATATTTTCATCACTTCAATTCGCATTAAATATTACTGTTAATGTAAAAATCTTACAGGAGAAATTATATAATGAGTTTTTTAAGACACGTAGGAAAACACGGTGATCGTAAGGTTGCAGTGATTTTCCGTGAAGTACCAAACGAAGAACATATGTGTTTAGTAGCATATACACAATTGTTGAATCAAAATATCCACGATCCATTGATGGAAACTATTGAAAGTGATATCGGTCAGAATAGTGAAGAACTTGCTGATGCGTTAAACAGACAATATACTAAGTCAGGTGATCGTATCCTTCAAGTATTACACTCAGAAGGAATGCTTAAGAAGATTAGAACCGAAGATGTTGTAATGACACCGGGTCCTAATCAATCAATTCGTTTAGATGAATTGAACAAAATCTTAGGCGAAATGAAAGCAGGCGAAGAAGCAACTCGCAAACTTGCAGAAGCAGATGCATCAGCAGGTCTACAAGACCCAGCAGATGTTAGACGTAGAAAAGAAGGTCTAATCGGAGAACAAGTAAGACCTGAGCCTACTATGGGAACTAATGTTGTTGATCCTAACATGGCAATAAACGATGATGTACTAGCAAGAGATTTTATGGCACAAGCAGAACGCATGGAAGCAGAAGCCAAGGGTCTAATTGCCGAGTCTAAAAGGTTGATGAAAGAAGCAAAAGCAATGATGCCGAAACCAGCAAAGAAGACACCTGCGAAAAGAGCAACACGTAAGAAAACAGTCGCAAAATAAATAGGAGGTCTCCGATGGGAGATAAATCTCGTTCAATACAGGACTGGGAACGGCTCCTAGAAGATGTAGAAAAACATAAAATACCTGTAGAATTTTTGCAAAAACTAGTCTTACGAATGACAGGACGTAAGCAAAAAACCATTAACATTGAAAAGTTCTTAAAACAAGGACTTGACTCAGAAACAGTAGAAATTATAGTTGGTAAACTGTTAGAGGAGTATGAAGATGAAATCTTATCAATAGATTTTATTCTTAATATAGAAAGAATTGCAGATGCAGTTCAGCCTGAAACAGATAAACTACTAAGTGGTCTATAAAATCTCTGTAAACTATAGAAGGGACTTCGGTCCCTTCACTCTATTATAATAAGGAACAAACTTGAAAGTTAAACTAATTAGTCATTCACAAGCACCGGACTTTAATGAGTCAGCATTAGATTTAGTTGCATACTGTGCAAGAGTAAGTAATCCTGATAATCAAAACAACAAAGAAACAAGTGAAAAACTTGTAAAGTATTTGATGAAACACAAACATTGGTCACCACTTGAAATGGTATCAGCATGTTTAGAGATTGAAACTACACGTGATATTGCTAGACAGATTTTACGTCATAGATCATTTTCCTTTCAGGAGTTCAGTCAACGTTACGCAGACCCTACAAAAGACTTAGACTTTGAAGTACGTGAAGCAAGACTGCAAGACCCTAAGAATAGACAGAACAGTGTGGTTACTGATGATGTAGAGTTACAAGCAATGTGGGAAGACAAGCAACGTAGTGTCATCAATGCTTCACTAGATGCATACAACTGGGCTATCGATAACGGCATTGCTAAAGAACAAGCAAGGGCAGTACTACCAGAAGGAAATACTGTAAGTCGAATGTATGTAAATGGTACCTTACGTAGTTGGGTTCATTACATTGAGTTACGTGGCGCCAATGGTACACAACAAGAACACATTGAAATTGCTCATGCAGTAGCAAAAGTTATTTCTGATATATTCCCTATGCATGACATGTTAGGTACTGCACCCCCTCCCCCGGGTATCCCTAAAATCAGTGAATATGATGATCGGTTTTGAGAAATCTTCCCAATAAGTTTGCAAAATGAGTCTGTATAACGTACACTTATAGATATGAAAGAAGAATGGGAAGCAACTGAAGTAGACGTACATTATATTAATATGGGTGATGTCGAAGATCCGGATCTGATGGTAGCACCTGCTATATATGAATGGCAACAAACAGAAGCCGGCAAGTATGTTATGGAGAATAGTAACCCAACTGCTAAGTGGGTAAGAAGTATTGACGATAGTTATATGGGACATAAATATACGATAAAGGCATACTTCACAGACAAAGAAGTTACATATTGGAAACTAAAATACGAGTAAATTATGGCACGTAAGAAAAAATTAAACATATGCGTAACAGGTGGATTAGGATTTATCGGTGCCCATGTTGTAGTTAAATTAATTAACGAAGGACATGATATTGCTATTTTAGATACTAAAACAGATTATGGTATCATAGACCAAGACGAATTGGATGCTGTAACAAAAGAAAGATTTTTTGGTATAGCAGGTAGAATGACTGGCGCTACCAATTTAAACATCTACACGATTGATGTTGCTAACCCTGAACTAAAAACTTTATTTGAAAAAGAAAAGTTTGATGCCGTAATTCATCTTGCAAGTTTCCCTAGACAAAAAGTAGTCAATAACAATCCAACTGCTGGCTCTAAAGTAATGAGTGAAGGTTTGTTAAACTTATTAGAACTAAGTAGGACAACAGGAGTAGATCGTTTTACATATATCAGTTCTTCAATGGTATACGGAGATTTTTCAGATGGCGTTGAAGAATGGGAAGACTGCATACCCAAAGGTCAGTATGCAATTATGAAGTATGCTGGAGAGTTGTTAGTGCAAGATTACACTAGGCAATATGGATTAAATCATACTATTATTCGTCCTAGTGCTGTGTACGGTCCTTTAGATGTGTGTGATAGAGTTATATCTAAATTCTTTTACAATGCAATCAAAGGTGAAAAAATTGTTGTTAATGGCAAGATGGAGAAATTAGATTTTACATTTGTAAATGATGTTGCAACTGGTATTGTACAAGCAACAACAAGTGCTAAAGCAAAAAATGAAACATATAATCTTACTAAATCACAGGGTGTAACACTTTATGATGCCGCAACAATGGTTAAACAAATAGTAGGAAAAGGTAATATTGAAGTCAAACAAAAAGATAACAATTTCCCTAGCAGAGGCGCATTAAGTATCGAAAAAGCAAAAAACGATTTCAACTTTAATCCAGTTACAAATCTAAATGAAGGCTTAATGGTTTATTATAACTGGCTACAAAACTCTGCTTATTGGCAAGAACAATTTAATCCTAAACCTAAACAAGAAGTTAAAGTTGCTCCAGCAAAAGTTACTAATGTTAAGACAAAGCCAACAAAGCCTAAAACAACAAGAAAACCTAGAGCAAAAGCAAAGCCGAAAAAATGACGGAGTCATTTTGTGTTTTACCTTGGGTAAACATTACGGTTGACCCGGACGGCGCAATCAAGCCTTGTTGTATTTCACACGACTATATTAAAAAAGAAGATGGCACTAAATTTAATTTAGGCTACGATAGTATTGATGACATCTATAACAGTCAAAACTTTATAGAGTTAAGACAAAAGATGTTGAACAATGAATATATTTCTGGATGTGATGTTTGCTATCATAATGAAAAGTATGGTCGTCAAAGTCGCAGACTAATTAACAACGAACAATACAAAGACATCATACCTACTACAACTAAAAGTGATCTTAAAATTAAATTTTTTGATTTACGTTTTGGTAATCTATGTAATCTAAAATGCAGAAGTTGTAATCCTACAAACAGCAGTCAAATAGAAAAAGAAATTTTAGAAATTAATAATACAGAGTACACTAGATTTTATCCGCAGTTTGATGTAGAAAGTAACTACTGGTGGGAGACAGATACGTTTGATGAAAATATTAAAAGTCAAGTAGACAACATAGACACAATTTATATGACAGGTGGAGAGCCCACTGTTATCGAAAAAAACTTTGAAATATTACGTGATTTGATTAAAACAGACAAAAGTAAAGATATTACTTTAATTATCAATACAAATCTTACAAATACTAATCCAAGATTTTATCAGTATCTACCCAACTTCAAATCAGTTATCTTACAATTAAGTATCGATGGTTACGGAGAAGTACAAGAGTATTTGAGATATCCTAGCAAGTTTAGTCAAATTGATGAAAGCATACACAAACTTATTAAAATGCACAATGTTAAATTGTGGGCAACACCTGTCATTCAAATAGGAAATTTAAACAAGATAGTTGATCTGTTTAAATACTTTGAAGACATCAACGTTAAAGAAAACAAGCCGTTAATTGATATTAGACCGATTTTGTTGCAAGATCCACAACATTTAAATATCGATTATTTGCCTAAAGACTTTAAACAAAAAGCCTTTGCAAAAATATTTATGTGGATGTTGAATGATTGTAAATGGCAATCACAGATTTTTAAAGATACAATAAACGCATTAAAAGAAAAGTGCCAAGAAGAAAGCAAAGACATAAACATGTTACAAGAATATATTAAATTTAATAATTTGTTAGATGATCATAGAGGACAGAGACTAGCAGATTGTAACTACGATTTGCATACACTGTTAAAAGAATATGATTAAGTATTTTGGATTAGACAGACAATACAAAAATCTTAAAGATGAATTGCTTGATGCGACTGATTCAGTTCTTTCTAGTGGCGGTCTTAATGACGGTGAGTATTCACAGAAATTTACAGATTGGTTATCAATAAAAACAAAGGCTGAATTTGTCATACTGTGTCATAGTGGAACTCAAGCATTAGAAATTATTGCACGTTACGAAAGAGATACGTCTCCGGACCAAGATCCATTTACTAAATGGGATTACGACCAAGAATCATATCGAACAATTAGAGTTCCTAATCTAACATACCCCGCAACAATGAATGCATTTTTAAGTGCTGGATTAAATGTAGAATTGGCAGATACAGATTCAAATGGAATCATTCTACCTCAACCAGAAGATCAATTACAAAAAATTGAATGTCATGTTGGTTTATTCGGTGCACCAACTGTAGCAGTAGAAAGTGATAATGGTATTGGAGTATTAAACAATAATGTTGCAATTATAGACGGAGCACAACATTGGTTAATTGCAGACGGTAACATAGGAACTGCAATGGCAATTAGTTTTGACCCTACTAAAAATTTAAATGCTTCGGGCAATGGTGGAGCCATTGTTACTAATAACCAAGCCTTATATGAATTTGCTACGCAATGGAGAGACAATGGAAAACCTTATCATTTTTATTCTGGAACAAATTCTAAAATGAGTGAACTAGATTGTTCTCATTTGTTAGTAAGAGCAAAGTATATAGATGAATGGCAAGAACGTAGAAAACAAATTAGAAAATACTACATAGACAGATTTAAACATATCCAATCATTAAAATGTTTAAGTGAAGGGTTTGACATACATGCTGATTCAAAGTTTGTAGTTAATGCTAGAGCGGAACGTCAGCATTTAGAAGCATGGTTAAATAGTAAAAATATAGAAACTAAAATACATTATAAACAAGCATTAAGTGAACACCCTATTGCAGAAAATTTAGAAAAACCAGACTTGATGGCTACAAGTGTATTACTTACCCGATCATTATTAAGTTTGCCTATGTATCCTGAATTAACTGATGCAGAAGTCGAAGAAGTTGCAAATCAAGTTTGCATTTTTTATGAGCCTTAATAAATAATGTCATGTCTAAAAAAATTGTACCTGCTGATATTGCAGAAGAAATTGTAGAAAAAAGAGAAGGTATCGATATTTCAAAAGATGACAAATCTGATTTGTGGATTTGGGATAAATTACACTGGTTTTATTTTCCTGACTTAGTAGAAAGACCTGCATCACAAGACGAACATTTACAAGAACGTATCTTACCTAGTGTAAACTACAACGACCATAAACCAACATATGTGTATATGCACAATGGACGTATGGACGAACTAGAAAGTATTAATCATACTCCAAAAGTAGTTGAACACTTAAATGAAACAGATGTAACATTCTATCTAAATGAGCCTCTGTGTATGTATGATGCTACAGCAATACCCGAACATACATTGACATTCTATTCAGAATTTAATGGTACAGAAAAATTTAAGGATTTGAGGGCTGAAGAATTAGATTGCATACGTGACTATATTGTTAGAAACAATCTTACAAATGTCAAAGTAAAAACATGTGATTATAAGTCAGAAGAAGTGTTTCCTTATTACACTGAATGGATGACAATAACATGTGAAGATACTTTTGTTAAAAATGCACCGTACGTTAATATATTAGATGATTCATACGACAACGCGGATATATTGGGTAAAGCCTCTAAAAATTTTACAAAAAAGTTTATAAATTTAAATTGGAGATGGGCACCACATAGAAATCTTATCGCCGCATATCTTGCGAACAGTAATGCAGATGTTAGTTTTGTTTTTAAAACTGAACTAGAAAGATTACAGATTTTACCTTGGTTCGATATTAGAAATTGTCCTAAAAAATACAGAAAACGTTTATATGAGGGTATATATAAAATAGATAATGATGGGCCTTTAAATGTAGATGTAGTTTTTGAAGAATTGCTTGATATAGAAAAGACGCCATACCCGGTCAACACTACAATTGATGAACACTTTGATCCTTCTGTAGATGAAGCACTGCATTTGGAAAATGCGGATGTACACCACACTGGTGTATGGCCGATAGAAAAATATTATAAAGATATATTTTGTGATGTTGTTACTGAATCCAGATTTGCACAGCCTACCCCAAACTATAGTGAAAAAGTACAACAACCCATGTGGTTCCGTAAACCTTTTATTCTTATGGCACCCCCAGGCACATTAAAGTATTTACATGAACACGGTTATAAGACTTTTAGTGACTTTTGGGACGAGTCATATGATGACTGTACCGACCATGAAAAACGGTTGTATAAAATATTTGAAATTATAAAATATATCGAAAGTAAAACAATTACTGAATTAAGAGACATCTATAGAGACATGAGACCTATACTGGATCATAATCGTATTCACGTAGAGAAAAGCATTTACCAGTGGAGAGGCGATAAATAGTAGTATATTATAGAGGAGGTTTCTAATGGGATTAGGAATTATTGATTCAGTTATAGGCGCCGCAGGGCCAATATTAGATAAGTTTATCGTAGACAAAGACAAGAAAGCAGAAATGGAACACGAACTTAAAATGGTGTTACATAATGCTAATCTCCAGCAAAATCAAATCAATTTAGAACAAGCAAAACATCCAAGTATTTTTGTAGCAGGAGCAAGACCTGCAATTATGTGGATATGTGCATTTGGTTTAGCATGGTCTTATGTCTTAGCACCAATTTTAAATTGGGGAGTTGTTATTAGTGGAGCACAAGTAACACTACCTGTTATTCAAACAGAAGGTTTGATGACACTTACATTATCTATGTTAGGTTTAGGTGGTATGCGTAGTTTTGAAAAAATGAATGGATTAGCCAGAGAAAATATGAAGGCTACTCCACCAAAGCAATAGCATTGTTACTTGCCCAATCGCATAAATACAATATAAGACTGGGATAAAAATATGGCTACATACGAAATTATTAATATAGGTGCGTTACCAAATGACGGTTCAGGTGATCCGTTAAGAGTTGCCTTTGATAAGATCAATAACAACTTTGCGAACCTATACTCTACTGCTGTTATATCATCTAATACATACACAACAGGTAATACAGCACAACAAGTCATTTGGGAATACCCAGCAAACGCATTTACATTGGGTTCATTTTTTATTAAAACAAACGACCCCGGCACAATTGATCAACAAGATGTTAGATTAGATGCACAATTAAGTGCTAACTCAGCCAATATTAAATTTTCAGCATACTCATCTACACAGTGGGGAAATGTGTTAATAAGAGGCACCGGATATGATATGGATGTCAATGCTGGTAACGTTAGGATATTAGTTGATCCTGACCCAGCAAACGTATCTGGTTCACAAACACTATTTCATTTTATTAATTCTTCAGTCATGTTCCAAGGAGAAGCACCAGCAGGATTGCCAATCGCACTTGATGGCTATGTAGATTCTGAACTTGCAACTGAAGTAGACGATACAATTACAACTGAAGAAACACCATAATGAGAGCAAGAGAATTTATAACTGAAGATAATGCACCTGGCAAACTAACTAAACGTCAACGTTATGGTTCAAGAGGCATGCATAAGTTCCAAGATGTAGACGGCAGAGATAGAGTCTACGAATTAAATCGTGTAATGATGGCTCTTGCACAAGCAGATGGAGAATCAGATCATCAAAAGATAGACTTAGATTCAGAAAGTTGGATAGGCACAAGCAACATGGCTGTACCATATACTGAAGTAGAATCTAATATGTTAAAGTCAGCATACAAAGCAGTGGGCTCTGAATGGGAAGACTTAAACTCAGGTGATATGCGTTCATCTGAATTACCTTCAATTAATAAACAAAGTCCAGTAGAAGGTTTTAAAGGGTATGAAAGATAATGGCAGCCGTCAACGTTCCAGTTAAAGGATTAACAGGATTAATTACTATCTTTACATATGCTGATGATGCGACAACTACTGTCGCAGACGTATTAGCATCAATCATAGCATCAGATGGCATAGCCGCAGGCAACTATTATAACTTAGCATTAGTTAGAGATACAAGTATCAACGATAACGACACTCCAACTGCTACACTTGCTTCAATGAACTTTGTAGGTGCTACAGGCACTGATCCTTTCGCCTCAGGTGCTATTGTTAGTGAGACAATTGATAATGCAACACAAACAACGATCCCAGCAACCGATATATTTCTAACAACACCGGCATCTACTGCAAGTGCTCCTGCTACGGCATTACAATTCAGACAAGAATTAAGAGTATCAGAAATAGCACAACTAAACAGAAAGGGCGGCGCTACTGGCAATGTTAGTCTACCCGCATATAACGCATTAAACACTGCTGATTTAAACTTACTTCCTGCTAAGTATGTTGGAAATACAGCAACACCTACTTCAACAGTTCCATTAGCATCTAGCAGACCTTGGACATAAAAAATAATTCTTAGACAGTTCCTGTCACTAAATATTATCATACTATTTCTTATATCTGCACGAAGGAGCAATGAATGGAAATCCCATATGATATTAATAACACACTTGACTTAATCAAGTTAAAATTTTATAACGAGTGGCTATATACTGCTCACATTTACGATGAAGGGGACAGCCCATTTCATAAAGACCTAACAAAACAAGTAGTTGAAACCTACATTGATCCACTAGCATTACCCAAAGATTCTAAAATTTTAGACTTGGGTTGCGGCCCGGGATATTTCTTAGATGAAATGAAAGAAAGAGGGTTTGAAGATGTGTTAGGAGTTACCTTGTCTCCTGGAGACATTAAAATCTGTAAAGATAAAGGACATGAAACTAAAGGATATGATTTGTCATTTTTGCCTCAGAAAGATGGTTACTATGACGAAAGTGTAGATTTTATTTTCTTACGTCATGCATTAGAACATTCCCCTTATCCTATCTTTAGTTTAATGGAATACAACCGTATTTTAAAACAAGGATCAAGGATTTATATTGAAGTGCCGGCACCAGATTGTGATAGAAGACATGAGTTTAATTTAAATCACTACAGTATATTTGGACATTCGCAACTAGCGGCTCTATTACAACGTACAGGTTTTGAAATCGAACAATTTAATAATTTAGAATTTGACTTATCACAACAAAACCCACAGGATCCTGAAGGAGAACCATTAAAAATGAGAGAACATTATTACTGTATCGTAGCAAGGAAAGCAAAAGGTCTTGATATCAAATAAGTTTATTTTTATAAGATACACACTGTCATGGATTAGTCAGCAATTGGCTATTCCGTTTTGGGCAGTAGGACATTTGCATCTTAGTCTTAAGATGGATGTCTATGAAGATATTCATATGATTATAGCATCATTAGGAATGAATATTTTAGTTGCTATTGGTTTCTTTTTAGACTACCAAGATTATAAAAAATCACATTAAATGCGTTTAATTACTTTTGGTTGTAGTTTTACACAAGGCATCGGGTTAGACGGTGGCGGATTTATGGACCATCAATACTATAGATCACCTCAAGATGCTATTCTTTATATTAAGCCTGCAAGTGAACATGCATGGCCTTTTTTGTTAGCCGAAAAGTTAAATTTAGAATGTATAAATTTAGGTAGGGGAGGCTCTTCACCTAAATTTGTGTTTCAAATGATCAAAGAATTTCAATTTCAACCTAGTGATACAGTAATTATTCAATGGCCTAACTCTCATCGCAAAGTCGTTTGGGCCAATGAAAATAATATCGACGGTGGAGGGCCTTGGCAGACTGGAAATTACACACCTCATAATCCTAAAATTTATACAGAAATATCACCGCATTACCAAGGCATGGACGATTATTATAGAAAATACAACACTGATTTTGACAATTTATGGGAACTAGGATTATTAATCGAAGGTGCTCACAATTATTTAAAAGATATTTGCAAAGTAGTTTATTCTGTGAGTGAGGAAAATGAATTGCGTAACAATGAATTACTACCTAGATTTTTTCCTATACTAAAAGAAGTAAAACCCTTTTTTAAAGACCAACCAGAAGATTTAAATATACCTAAATCTGAAATACTTTTAAACAAAGATCAATTAATAATATGTAATGATGAGCATCCTGGTAGACAATATCATATAGATTTTGCCGAGGATATGTTTAAAGAACTAAAAAGCCACTAAATACTAGTATGAGCAACTTTAACGCAAGTGGTACGGGCGAATTAGTCAAGCCAGCATATAAGAAAACGGCATTTAAAAATCAAAAAGAAATTGATGATTTTGTAAAGTGTTGTGATCCTGATACTGGTTATCTATACTTTATGGATAACTTCTTTTATATTCAGCATCCAACGCAAGGTTCAATTCAATATCATCCTTATGAATACCAAGAACGTTTAATCGACACTTATCATAATTATAGATATTCAATTGCTCTTATGCCTAGACAGTCAGGTAAGTCTACATCAGCCGCAGGTTACTTATTATGGTATGCTATGTTTGTACCTGATGCTACGATTCTAATCGCCGCACATAAGTACACAGGTTCACAAGAGATTATGCAACGTATCAGATATGCATATGAAAACTGTCCTACCCATATCAAAGCAGGTGTTGTTACATACAACAAAGGATCGTTAGACTTTGAGAATGGCTCTCGTATTGTGTCAGCAACGACTACAGAGAATACGGGTCGTGGTATGTCGATCACACTCTTGTATCTGGATGAGTTTGCATTCGTAAGACCTACAATTGCCGAACAGTTTTGGACTTCTATTACACCAACACTAGCAACAGGTGGTAAAGCAATCATCACATCTACTCCGAACTCTGATGAAGATCAGTTTGCATTGATTTGGAAACAAGCAAATAAAAATATAGATGCTAACGGAGAAGAAACAGAACTAGGTGTTAATGGATTCAAACCTTTTAGATCATACTGGCATGAACAACCCGGACGTGATAATAAGTGGGCAGAAGAAATAAAAGCACAATTAGGAGACGACAGATTTGCACGTGAAATCGGTTGTGAATTCTTAATAGCAGATGAAACATTAATCAATCCTAATACATTAATCATGTTAGAATCAGTAGAACCTACAAATAGAATGGGTCAAGTCAGATGGTTTCAAAAACCCAAGAAAGGCATGGTCTATTGTGTAGGGTTAGATCCGTCATTGGGTACAGGTGGAGATCCAGCCGCAATACAAATCTTTGAAGCAAACACAACAACACAAATCGGCGAATGGAAAGATAATAAAACAGATATTCCTCAGCAGATTAAATTGTTGGGGCAGATTACACAATACATAGCAGAAGAAACAGGTGAACCAAACAACATATATTATTCACTTGAAAACAATTCGATAGGAGAAGCCGCATTGATCTCACTATCAGAATACGGAGAATCAAATATTCAAGGTATATTCTTAAGTGAGAAAGGTAAAAAACGTAGAGGATACAATACAACACACAAAGTTAAACTTGCCGCATGTGCTAAATTCAAAACATTGATGGAAAGTAAAAAAATGAATGTAAAAAGCAAAGCATTAATTAGTGAGTTAAAAACATTCGTTGCATCTGGTGGTAGTTATCAAGCAAAGATTGGGGATAACGATGACTTAGTGATGGCTACATTGCTTGTAGTACGCATATTACAAGACATTACAGACTTTCACAGTGACTTAACTGAACATATGCGAGACCACGATGAGATGGTTGCACCCTTGCCGTTCTTTGCTGTGATTAACTAAAAGAGATAAATAATAGTATGGCAATTGATCAGGAATCCTTTAATAAACGACTCTACGATATCTTTAAGACTCGTGGATACAAACCAGCACCCAAAGACTCAAAAAATGAAAGAACAAATCCAGAAACAGCAGATGTTTTTGAGTTTCAATTTATTAAAGACGGTGAAAATTATGGTAAAGCATGGGCGACCATTGATAAAACATCATCGTTAAATATCTATTATGACGATAATCAAGCAGGTAGTCCTCCAGGACAAACTAATGGTGTTGAGTATGATGATTCATGGTCTGGATTGTTAAAACATTTAAAGCAATGGGCATTATCAAAACAACTAAACTTTGGATTACATGACAGTGATCGTTTAGGTGACGATATGCGTCAAAGGGATTACTATAAAATGAAAGAAAAAATGAATGAAGGTTATCATGCTGTTAATAAAAGAACATCATATAACGATAACATACCTAACGTAAAAGTTGTAATTCAGCATGATAGACAGATTGGTGAAGGAGAGCAACGTTGGAGAAACGTACACAAGATTTTTGTTGAAAATACTGAAGGTGAACGTTTTGCAGTCCCAACTAGAATGCCAGGTATTGCACGTGTATATGGTAGACATGTAGCAGAAGGTGGAACTCCATATGACGACAGAGGTAAACACATCACTGCATTAGTAGAAGAATATACTAAAATGGCAGGCTTTGTACGTGCTACTCGTAGAGGAGAATTCAATGAATCTGTAGCACAACTCATAGCAGAAGGTGTCAAACATCACAGATCATTAAAAGAAACACTGCAAAAGATGCAAAGTCATAGAGGATACAATCACTATTTTGAGTCATGGACTCCTCCTCTTATGGAAGATGATGCTGATCATTCAAGCATTGCAGAAATGTTTTCGCATGAAAGCATCGATCCTAGAATTGAATCAGTATTGCCAATCTTAAACAAACTTAATAGTAACATCATTAATGAAATCGAAGAAGTTAACGAGTTAGATCAATGGGCAAAGTCTATTACTGAAATGGAACAGATAGACGAAGGAAAAAGAGACACACATTGTTCAGATAAGTGCTGTGGTGCAGACGTAAAAGCAGAGGACTGCACATGTTCACCAGACTGTCCACATTGCAACTGTAATGCAAAATTAAAAGAAGAAAGTGAAAAGCCAGGTGGAATGGGTACTGAAGATGATGATTTAAGAGATGAAGAATCTGGTAAAAACCATGACCCTAAAACAGGCAAAAGAATCAAACCTCATCCGTTTGATCCAGACGATGATCATTTAAACGAAGGTAAGCATAATCAATTAGTCGTAGATGCTTTAGAAATGAGTGAAAAAGAATTTGGTGAAAAACATCCTGCTGTAGCACATAGATATAATGATATTATAGCCGCATTTAGTGAAAAAGACTTAAAAAATAAACTAGAAAAACCTGTGCAACCTGAATTAGATTTATCTGAGAATACTGATTTCAGAACTTTAGTTAATTTAGACGTACAGAAAATACAACAAGCCTCTTCAAATGCAAAAGCATATGAAGAAGTAATCAAACAAAGAATTAGGGATCTTAAATTACAAATACCAAAAGAAAGTGATCCGGTAAAACGTAAAGAAATATCATCGCAAATCAGAGAATATGAAAAGTACAAAAATCAATATGATTTTACTAAAGCCAGTTCAGCAAAAAATGCAAAGGATGCCTCAAGAATTGAAGCAGATAGAATATTAAACAAGAAACCCGATCCGTATACAAGACCAGCAGATAAAGTAACTATCGGTACTGCTTTAGCAGGACTGTTAGGTGAAGAGTCAGTTATTGATGAAAAAGATTTTTCAGATAAAGAAATTAAAATGGCATATGGCATTTTAAATGATCCTAGATATAAAGGTGGCAATCAAACTGGAGCAATCAAAGCAATTGAAGGCATTAAAGCAGGACTATCTGAGCATCCAGGAGTTAAAAGAGCAATCTATAAAACACAAAACGAGCCTGATAATTTAGAAGAAGCAAACTTACCAATTGAAAAAATTAAAAGTCCAATGACAGGTAAAGAAATCAAATACACAATATTAAATGGAGATGTATTTAACGAATATGGTGGCCCACTTAAATTTGATGATTACTTTGATATCATGGTCGCACATAATTATCCTGCAGAAGGCCCTACAATTACTCAAATGTATAGTGATTATAAAGAAGAATACGGAGATATACCAATGAAAGGTTACAACCCAGGTCATCCTATCAAAGAAGAAGAAATAGGGCAACCCTTAGAAAGTAAAATAAAAAATAAAATACAAGAAATTATTGATGATATAAAACTTGCTAAAAAACAAAGAGCAGAAATAGAAAAAGACGAAAGGTATCAACAAGCAGATGACAATGAGAAATGGGATATGCTATGGGACGTTAATGGAACCGATACAAATATACAAGACATGGAAGATATATTAATTTTCTTCAAATCAGTATTAGCAGACCATCAGAAAAACGGCACAACACATTGGTGGCAGTCATTCAATCATGGTGATCACCTAGATACTGCTGTTAGAGATCATATTGCATGGCAATTATCAAATATGGGTGCTTGGAAAGGTGATTTAAAAGAAGGCTTAGATGCTAATCAAAAACGTGCAGGACAATTAGGACCTGTAGGTGGCCCTGCAAAAGTAGGTGACTTAGTTGGAGCCGAAAGTAAACATGCAGATGATGAAATGTCTATTCATCAAATGTCTGATGAAGATTTAGCAGACTATCTTAACGTAGATGTTAAGGATGTTAAAGCAGATAGAGAACATGCAGAAGAAGTTGCAAACGACAAATCACATGATCATGCACCTGACAATATGTTAGAAGATATCTTACGTTTAAGTGGATATAGTAAATACCAGAAATAATGATAAGTGGAAGCAATTTTCATAGGAATACTGATGATGCTACCGATGATCTGTGGTGGTTTTACCTTTGTAGTAAGTCAACAAGCAGTAGAGGGTAAATTCAATGGCGGACAAGAAAAAGAAACAGTCAAAGATTTATCTGATACCCGAAGGTGAAACTAGAGATCATCATACATATCATTACACTGCTATCAAAACAAAAAATTTAACCGTAAGCAATACTAAGTTAAAACTTAAGAAGTACAATCCGGTTAAAAGAAAACATGAGTGGTTTGTAGAAGCAAAACTACCCCCTCATTCAAAATAAGGATTTGTTGTGAGATTTAAAGAGTTCTTTACAGAAGAAAACGACCTAGAGAAAAAAAGAAATATTCCTCCAATGGATATCAAATCCAGAGATGTCGTATCAAAAGATGACACTGAAGATGCTTTATCTACTGTAGATAGAAGTCAGATACAAGGCATGGATGATCGCATGGCTCAACTTGCTCAAAACAAAGACTTAATCTATCAATACACCGATGATGAAATGACTGATCTTGTTCCTGTTGATGACGAAGAAGAGGAAGAAGGGGCAGATGAAGGTATTTCTGAACCAAATACATTACCACAAGAAATTAGACGAGATTTAAGAACTCACGGTGATGTAACTGCAAGATTTCATTCTGTAGAAAACTTACCAGGATACTTAGTCGATGCTATTCGTATGATGGGTCAAAAAGTTTTTTCATCTTTAACAGCAACTCCGATTAATGAAATCAATGTACTTGCTAATCTAGGAGATCAAGGACCAAACGAGCAACGAGAACTAAATGCTGTTGCTGGTATGGTTGATACTTATGGGCAACGAAGAGGAGACTATGAAATGAAATTCGATAGAATCCTCCCCGGATATGAAGCAGATATTCGTGTTTATGAGTATAAAGATCAAATCTTCTGCTTAGTAAAAGACTTTGCAGGCTCTTACATTTATAGTTGGCCAGCAGAGAATAAAAAACTTAATTAATTATTCTACATCATTCAAAGGATTTTCTAAGATCGTTTGAATTCTTTCTTCTAAGTCTTTCCTCATCTCACGCATTTCTTTGTCTTGCTCTTTGAAACGTTCTTGCATCTCACGTTCCATCTCATAGACATCATCACGTACTTCACGTTGAGTTTTGGCAGTTTCACTTTCAACTCTACGTGCTAAACGAGCGGCTTCTGTGATTTCTCCTTGCAGATTATCTTTGATAACTTCTGTAAGTTCAGTCAATCTAATAATTTCTTGTTCGATTGTTTCTGGTTGTAATGCTTCTAGTTTTTCTTCTGCTTCAAGTAGTCTATTGTAGAGTTCAAAGCCTCCCCATAAACCACCAATTAATGTACCTAATAAGGGTAAAATGAATAGCAGTTTGCTACCACTCATCTTTATGCCTTCATACTCTACACTTGCCATATTATACTCCTATTGTTTACTGCTAAATGCTTTTCCTGCTTCAGCAATACCAAATGATCCTAATGTGACAACAACAAAAGACGTATAGATAAAGTCTGATATAACTAAATCAGTGCCGTCTAATCCTGTCACTAAGTCTACGATACCAAACGCAACCATCATAAAGAACGATGCAAATCCAATGATTGATTTCTCATTGATTTTGTTGTCGTCCATAAATAGATGACTAAATTTGAATTTTTCTTTTGGTTTCACTTCATGGGAAACTTTTCTTAAGTCCTGAGTTAATGCTTCCATCTCTCTGATTTTGTCATTAGCCTCGTCTAGTTTTAGAAGTAGATCAGTATATTTGTCTAAATCTAAATTTTGAACGACTCCGTCGCCGCCCTCGATTTCGATGTTTTCTTTGTCACTCATTATTTTTCTCCTGTGTCTTCATCTGGGTTTATTCCATATTGCATAAGAACCATCTTATACAACTTGTCTTGTGTTTGCCCGGCCATACGATAGAATCCCATCTTGTTATCATCTATCTTACCGTCAGGCATTTGTTTGCTGTCGTACCATTGATTTTCATTATTAGCATAAACTTGTACACCTGTATATGCACTAAAGCCTGCTGTATAACCTATATAAGCAACAGCAACAGTTTGGTCTGCGTATCCGCCATCTTCAGTTGGTCCGCCTTCCTGAATACTTTGTAATTGCTCTTGTAAGTTTTGTGCGGCAACTTGCGAACCTACTTTGTCTGCTAGACTTTCAACTGCTTGGGTAGTACGTTGTTCTTGGACAGAATTCTGTACTTCAAACCGTTGAAAGTTTGGTGTTTGTTGACTTAAAAACTCAGTCAATCCTGTACCCGTTGATAATGCTTCAGTTAAATTGTCTCCAAAATCAGCATCGGCTTGAGTAACACCACTACCGTCGTCAAATGAGTCTATAAATAATGGTTCTTCTTGTAATTGTTCTTGTTGCTGTTCAGCAACTTGGAACGCAGAAGTTTGTACGACATCTACAGATGTATTAGCCGCATCGATTGATGTATCAACTTGACCAGTAATCTGTTCAAATTGTTGTTGGCTAGAATCATCTGCAACACCGGTTGACTCACTACCTGAGGAACCAGTGCTGTTAAAACTACCATCGTTTTGTTGCATTGCAATACTTTGTGATCCTGAATCAACTTGAACTGATTCAGCACTACCATCAGATATTACATTTTCAATAACGTTAGCAGTTTGGGTATCATCAGAAACCTCAGTAAGAACCTGTGCAATAGCAACAGATTGAGATGCTGGTTTCTTAGATGATGTTGAAGAACTGCTTTTAGCCTGTGAGGCTTCTTTTTCAACTTTAGCAATTTCTTCTTTAATTTCTTCTTTAATTTCTTCTTGTTCTTCAGCAACGATGACTTCTTCGGCTTCTTCTATTACTTCAGTAAGTTCTTCAATAGAGTCTTCTGCTACTAATTCTTCTAATACGTCTTCACTGATTAATTCTGCTAATGCCTCGTCTTCTTCTGCTAAAACGTTAAACACTTCTTCCGACTCTACAAATATAGGTTCTTCAGAAACTTCTTCACTTGCTACCCAAACTTCTTCTTCGGGTGCACCTGCTACATAAAGTTCATAATCAACTGTATTTTCTTCTTGTTGGTATACTGTTGTTTCAACTTCATATGTTTCAACTTCATATGTTTCTATTAATGCGATTTCTTGTTCTGTTTGTTGCTGTTGAAATTCTTCAACAGGCATGTTCATTTCTACAATTGGATCAACATTAGAGACAGAGTTTATTACATCTATATTAGTATTATCAACCTGAAATATTTCAACTCCTGAATCTATTAACGACTCTTCTCCTGATACTGCAATTGATTCAACCCCTGTTGTTGTAAACATGTTTTCTGTCATATCTTGTTCAGTATATGAGCCATCATCGGCACCACTGAAATCAGATTCAAAAGTTTCGTTACCGGTCATTGCTCCGTCGTCTGATCCGTCATTACTTACAAAACCCAGGTCAGAGCCGTCATCACTATATCCAGTAGATCCATCATTAGTAAATTCACTATATTCGTCATCGTACCCGGTAGATCCATTTGATGAAAAACTTCCTGTCGAAGAATCATACTCTGAACCAGATGATTCTGCTAATGCAGTTTGATAGTTAGGACATGAAGGATCACTTAAAGGATTAATATCACATTGATCTACTTCCGGCTCAGGCTCTATGTATCCAGGACATTGAGAATCATATTGAGCATCTAAATTACATTGTTGATCTAAGTATGCTTGTTCATAGCCAGAACACTCAGTACTGGATAATGGATCATTTGTACAAGGGTCAAGTAAAGATTGTCCATTATTGCCTTCATGGTAATATATGGCTCCGCCGCCCTCTAAGTATCCGCCGTCAAACTCGTCCCAGGTTGCATTCCCATTTGTCTCGTCATCATAAAATACATATTGAGTATAATTTGAATTATCTTTTTTCTCTCCAATTAAAACATCATGTTGTACAATATCTAATTCACCATAAGCAAATGTATAATTGTCAGGCATATTAACTTCTGCTCTTTCAGCATCAGTACAACGGTCTTCTCCGCATTTTGCTAAAGAGTCATTATAATCGTATATGTAAACTTCAAAACTATTATTAGAAGCCCTGTTATATTCCATTAAATTGTACCATCCTAATATAACGTAGTCATCAAATGTTTTGTATAATAATGCACTATCATTATTCATACCGATCATGTCAGTATAGAAAGGAAAAAGAACATCGTACCATCCCCATTGTCCTCCAGAAGTTGTGTTTAATTGATCTGGTGTCCAGTCTGAACAATATCTAGGCCCTTCATCTGCTTTAGTTAACATAAAACAACCATTAGTACTCATGTAACCACCAGTAAATGAGTCGTTGTGCCACTCCCATGAAAAACCAAATTCTACTTTGGCAGGACATCCACCGTCATCCTGAAAATATCCACTGCTGTTGATATTATTGAAATTCCAACAACCCTTAATACCTGTTTCTCCTGCGGCTTGTCTGTCATAAAGATTGTATAAATCTCCAAACGTATTACTAATTTCGTAAACCGTATCGGTACCATCGGCATTCGTTTCTAGGGAGTATTGGTATTGGCCTGTCCCTGTTGTCCATGCAGTGCCGTTACCGGCTACTGCAAAGTTAGGTAATGTTAATAGTAATAATATTAAGAGTTTAATTCGAACCATTCTCTCTCACAAGTCCTACTAGATTTACGTCTTCCTTTAAAGTCAGGTCTAGTACATTTTTCGATGAAAGCGGCTTGATCAGCAGTCACATTAGAAATATTATCTTCTTCTATTTCATCATTGTTCGTAAATAAACCTAAAAACTTGTCTTTAGTAGTTGCACTTGAGTCAGGTCTTCTTCCTTCATTTTCTTCCCACTGCTCAGAAGCGGCTGGACCAATAGCACCCATATATGGACAAGGTGTACCTGCCATCTCCATTGCTCTAAACACTCTAGGATCCTGACACATTAATGATACTGCGGCTACTTTCATACCCATATCATATATTGTTTTAGATAGTTTGATCCTTTCACAGTTCATATCTCTAACAGACTTACCACCTGATATACCAAATACTTGCCCCTGAAACGCACCAGACACACCAGTTGTACATAAATCTTGTGAATAACTTGACCCTATGCTTGGTGCAATTGCACTAGCAGGTGGCGCCTTTGTAGTGATCTCTTGTTTGATAGTCTGATCAGTTTTGTTTATGTTGGTGTTATTGTTCGTGTTGGTGTTATTGTTTTCAGACTTGTTGTTAGTCGTAACATTGGACTCACTTGTACTAGTCGAAGTGTTGTTATTGTTATTGGTATTAGTATTATTTGAGGTCGTATTATTATTGTTATTATTCGTATTGGTTGACGTAGAATTGCTGTTGCTATTTACGTTCTGGTTAATGTTAGAATTGTTATTGTTAGTATTCGTATTATTGGAAGTACTATTCACCGTTGTATTATTGGTGTTGTTATTGGTATTAGTATTGGTATTGTTACTTGTAGTATTATTAGTATTGGTGTTTACATTCGTATTGGTATTGGTGTTGTTACTTGTGGTATTGTTGGTATTAGTATTGTTATTGGTGTTGGTATTGTTACTAGTACTGGTTGAAGTATTAGTATTCGTATTAGTATTCGTATTATTATTGGTATTGTTATTGGTATTTGTTGATGTACTGGTTGAAGTATTAGTATTGGTATTGTTATTAGTGTTATTATTGGTGTTAGTATTGGTATTGGTGTTGGTATTAGTGTTGGTATTAGTGTTGGTGTTGGTGTTGGTATTGTTACTAGTACTGGTTGAAGTATTAGTATTCGTATTAGTGTTTGTATTGGTATTGGTTGATGTACTGGTTGTAGTTGATGCCGTACAATTCTCAGTACCGGCTGTACAAGTTCCAGTAGCCTGTGCAAAAATATTTGGGCTGGCAACCCCGACACTAAATAAAATTAGTGCGATTTTCAATTGTCTCATATGCATGGTATGTGATTCCCTTAATCGTAAGTTAGTTCGCACTAGTATTTATGATTCTGGGTCAGAAATTTCATATATAGCACATGATACAGAGATTGTTGTTACTCAGGTCCCTAAACTTGGAGATCGCACTTTTTATAAGTTTTTTATAAATGGGTAAATCAGGCATAAATACTTATTGACATAGGAAGATATTAGTGTATAATAGATTCATGTGTCATGTTTTTAACAAAACTAAACTAGTGAGACTTCGGTCTTGCGACAACACATATAAAACTAAACTTAGGCATACATTAAAGGAGAAAACATTATGGCCAGTCTAGCAGACATCCGTGCCCGTCTCGCGGCACAAGAAAATAAATCATCTGGATCTAAGTATCCAACATCTGATGGAGCGATCTATCCACATTGGAAAATGGACGAAGGAGCATCTTGCTCACTACGTTTCTTACCCGATGCGGATACTAACAATTCGTTCTTTTGGATTGAGAGACAAGTTATTAAACTACCGTTTAATGGCGTGAAAGGTGATCCTAATGTGAGACAAGTAACAGTACAAGTACCGTGCGTAGAAATGTTCGGTGAAAATTGTCCTGTATTAGCAGAAGTTCGTCCTTGGTACAAAGACGAAACTCTTAAAGAAATGGCAAACAAATACTGGAAGAAAAGATCATATATCTTTCAAGGTTTTGTTCGTCAAAATCCAATTGGGGAAGACAGCACCCCTGCGAATCCTATTCGTAGATTTGTTATTTCACCTCAAATCTTTCAAACTATCAAAAGTTCATTGATGGATCCTGAGATTGAAGAATTGCCAACTGATATGATGCGTGGTCTTGATTTTAATATCAGAAAGACTACAAAAGGTCAGTATGCTGATTATTCAACATCGTCATGGTCTAGGAAAGAATCTGCACTAACAGATGTAGAACAAGCGGCTATCGAAGCACACGGTCTATTTAATCTAGCAGACTTCTTACCTAAGAAGCCTTCAGAAGCAGAACTCAGAGTCATTAAAGAAATGTTCGAGGCATCAGTAGATGGTCGTCCATATGACACTGACAAGTTTGGAGCATACTATCGTCCTTTCGGTATCGATGCACCCGAGACTGCTAAAGTAGATGAATCAACTTCAAGTGCACCAGCACCCGCAGTTGAGACACCTGCCCCAGTCGCAGAACCAGTAGTAGAAACTGCACCAGCAGTAGAAACTCCTTCAGCGGCCCCAGCAGAAAGTTCTGAACCATCAAGTGATAAAGCACAAGACATTCTAGCAATGATCCGTGCAAGACAAAACAATTCTTAATTGTTAGTCTGGGGGAGGCAACTCCCCCATATTTTGTAGGAGAAAATTAAAATGACACTACCAGACGAAAGATTTAGAGCCCTTAAACAAGGGAAGAAATTATTAGAAGAATTATGCGATCCGGGTAAAACTCCGCGTGTACCAAGTCTTATCAGAGATAGGGCAAGAGCCGCACTAAGACATTACCCTGCTGATTTCGATTTAGATGATATGGCAGAAGCCTGCCCAGAAATCTTGCAAAAGCCTTCTAACTCTAGTAGAATTAACAACAAACAATCTAATCAATAGGAGTAATTGTGGCAAAACCATTTGACGTTTCCAAATTTAGGAAAGACATAACCAAATCCATTGACGGCTTGTCAATAGGATTCAATGATCCAACAGACTGGATCTCAACGGGTTCTTATGCACTCAACTATCTTATCTCAGGTGATTTTCACAGAGGTGTTCCTTTAGGTAAGGTTACTGTATTTGCAGGAGAATCAGGCGCAGGTAAATCATATTTCGCCGCAGGCAACATTGTAAAGTCAGCACAAGATCAGGGCATCTTTGTAGTCTTAATTGACTCAGAGAATGCACTTGATGAAACTTGGCTACATGCATTGGGTGTCGATACTTCAGAAGAAAAACTTTTGAAGTTGAGCATGAGTATGATTGACGATGTAGCAAAAACTATCTCAACCTTTATGAAAGATTATAAAGACATGGCAGACGAAGAACGTCCTAAAGTGTTATTTGTAATTGACTCATTGGGTATGTTACTGACCCCAACTGATGTTGATCAATTTGACAAAGGTGATATGAAAGGTGACATGGGTCGTAAGCCTAAGGCATTGACTGCTTTAGTTAGGAACTCAGTTAACATGTTCGGTAGTTATAACGTTGGACTCGTTGCAACTAATCATACATATGCATCACAAGATATGTTTGACCCAGACGATAAAATCTCTGGTGGTCAAGGCTTTATCTATGCATCAAGTATCGTAGTTGCTATGAAGAAAATGAAACTAAAAGAAGACGCCGCAGGAAATAAAATCTCTGATGTCAGAGGTATTCGTGCAGGTTGTAAAGTAATGAAGACTCGTTATGCAAAACCTTTCGAGGGTGTGCAAGTGAAGATTCCTTATGAAACAGGTATGAATCCCTATTCTGGTTTAGTTGATTTGTTTGAGAAATCAGGCTTACTAACTAAGCAAGGCAATCGTTTAAAGTATATCACTCAATCTGGTGAAGAAGTTCTCAAGTTTAGAAAGCCTTGGGAAGCAAATGAAGACGGGTGTTTGGATATGCTTATGTCAGAATACTCTGAAGTTAAAACTGCGTTGGATAATGTAAATAACGAAGAAGACGTATTAGAAACTGTAGAGGAATAGCATATGAATTTGAATGATTTAGCCAGAATCTGGGAAATCATCAAACCTTCGATTGAAGATGGTGATATACACGAAGCGGCTGACGTACTCGTCAATCATTTAATCGATGAAGGCATGACTGCACAAGAAATAAAGAAAGCCTTCAAAGACGATAAAAAGATCAAGGAAGCATTATCTTACTTTTCAGAAGACGAAGATGAAGTTTGGGAAGAAGACGATGATGACTATGATGAAGTTGATGATGAGTGGGATTAGGGGTATTACTTGAATTGGTATACACGTATTAGCCATGACTTGTCAGTAATACCTGACTTCATTGCTCATTACGAATCAGAACTGCTGTCTAGTAAAAAGGATTGCATTGTCAGTGGTTATGTTGAGAAACATATATCAGCACTGCCAGGCATAACAGAACATCGTTTCAATCAACTACAAGAGATTGAAGCGGTGCTCAACCTTCTTAATATCAAACTACGTAAGATTCGCAGAACACATTTTCAAAAATACTTAGAGAAATATCAACGAGCCTTAACTTCACGTGATGCTGAAAAGTATGTAGATGGAGAAGATGAAGTGATAGACTTTGAGTATCTTATCAACGAAGTAGCCCTGCTTAGAAATAAGTATCTGGGCATAATGAAAGGCCTAGACGCAAAACAGTGGCAAATGGGACATATTGTACGTCTCAGAACTGCTGGTATGGAAGATATCCAAGTAGATTAATCGTAACTCATTGATTTTACTAGGCGAAATAATGGTAAAATAATGGTAAAAAGGCTTGACATTTGGTACCTTTTTCCGTATAATAGATAGTATGAAAAGTCAAAAAGCAAACAAAAAAATCTTAAAAAAGTTTGCCCAAAGGCTTGACATTACTACCCAAAGGTAGTATAATTATTGTATAACTTAAACTGACACAACGGAGTTAATATGACACAGACTATCACAGTAAAGTACGGAGAGTACAGAAATCAACCAATCGTTAATCAACAATTTGAGTTGGTTAAGGGTTACGCAACAGGCAAACGCGGTGGATTCGTTACTGTCAAAAATGACGGTAAGTTTCCCCAAGTTCAAATTGCTAATGTTAAAATCAAAGTTAATAACATTAACGATATCACATGGGGAACTGAGAAACCAATTATGGCTAATCAAGCAGTTGAAGAACTAGCACCCGAGGTGACTGAAACAGAAACTGAGGCTATGGACAGAATCAAAACTAGATTCGACATCCTTGATGATATGGCTAAGGCTACTATCGCAGGCGACATTAGAGCAATGATCGTTTCAGGCCCTCCAGGTGTAGGTAAGTCTTATGGTGTTGAACAACAAATGGAGAAGGCTTCATTGTTTGATCAACTGACTAACAGCAGAACTAGGTATGAAGTTGTTAAAGGTGCAATGACTGCTCTAGGTCTTTACGCAGTTCTTTACAAGTATTCTGATGCTAAAAACGTTTTAGTGTTTGATGACTGTGACTCTGTTTTTCAGGACGATCTTGCTCTTAACATTCTTAAGGCAGCCCTTGACTCAGGCAAAAGCAGAAGGATTTGCTGGAACTCTGATTCTAGTCTTCTTAACAGAGAAGGTATTCCAAACTCTTTTGAGTTCAAAGGTTCATGTATCTTCATTACTAACTTGAAGTTTGAACACTTGAAGTCTAAGAAGTTGCAGGATCACTTAGAAGCCCTTCAGTCAAGGTGTCACTTCTTGGATCTGACTATCGACAGTGCTAGAGACAAAATGCTTAGAATCAAGCAGGTTGACAGAGACAGTGACGGTGGTTTGTTCAAAGACTACGACTTCAACGATGGTCAAGGTCAAGAAATCTTTGACTTCATGGAAGAGAATGCTCACAAACTTAGAGAAATCTCAATGAGAATGGCTCTTAAGATTGCTGACTTATTCAAAGTGACTGGTGTTAATAACTGGAAAGTGTTAGCAGAGTCAACTTGCATGAAAATCAGATAACTCTGTGTCAGGAGTTGGGGGCGGCTTAGGTCGCCCCTTTTTTATTACCGTTTTAATAGGTTAAGTGTACAAAAGGAAGTATAATATAAACATGCAAAAGATTGAATTTACATCTAAAGAACAAGTGATCTACTTTATGTTGACCACTTCCATTAGTTTGTCTCACTATGATCACAAATTCATATCCAACATGCAATCATTGACCCAAGACAAAAAGCAGATTACATCTGGTCAAGCAGAGTTGTTTGATAAACTTTTGCACAAGTACAGAAAGCAATTTGCTACTAACGGATATACAGTCGATGAGTTAGAAACCTTAACATGGAAGTGTGTAGTTGTACCAAGTCTTCCTAAGTATACAAATGCAAATGTTGATTGGGACGATAGTGTGAATAAAATGGTTATCAGAGTTCCATTCAAAAAAGAATTTATATCTAACTTCAGAAAGGAAATGACAACCTTTTTTCCTATTGATGATTATGGTCCAATAGATAACTCACAACCTTGGGTATGGAATAGTGAACGCAAAAGATATGAAGCAGATCCAAGCACATCATCTTTGAAACTAGCATACAATATTTTACCTCAATACTTTACAACAGTGTATCACAATGAAGTAAAAGACGTAATTGATACATTAGAACAAACCAAAGTAGAATACAAAGATCCAACGTTGGTCTTAACTAATGGACAATATACTGTTGTCAAATCTAATTCAGTATTAGATGAGTTACTTGCAGGCGTAACTTTAGACAACAGTGCAAAATGTTTATACCGAATGTCACAACTTGGTATAAAAGTAGACAAGGCAATCATCAATGATGATCCTAAACTGGAGTTTGCCGCAAACTACATTACAGAAATAGATGTAGATGCGATAAACGATTGTTGTGAATGGCTTGTCGAAATTGGTGTAAGTGATGTCGTACTAGGGAGGGGAACTCCAGAGTGGAGATCACATGCGTCTAAAGATGAGGCTACTAGAATTGGAGTCTTTAAAGAATGCCGGGAAGCAATTTCTGAACATTCGTTAAACATGCATAAGAGCGGGGATTTGTTTGATCAACCTGATGATTATACAGAAACAACTGTAAAAAGTTTACCTGTTTTAATGCAATTTAATTCAATTGTAGAACCCGAACAATGTCATGGAGATAATCAAAATGGCAAAATTATAATTATAACAAATGGGAGACCCATAAATATAAAATGAAAGAAGAAAACAAAAACTTCCACATCAACTTTGCTCCACTTTATGCAGTGGTAGTATTTATGTTACTAATGATAGTAGCAAATGAAGTACAAGCACAGGAGATCGAAGAAGTAGTAGTCACAGGCGCAACCATATATGAAACAGAATCAGATCCTTCGACTGATGTTAACGTATTAGAATCAATTATACCCGAAGCAACAACTTCAGGTGGTTATGGTTCTTTTTTAGGTTATACAGAAAGAGGAACACAAACGATTCACACGACTATTTTCAGAAACGGTGTACCTGCTAATGATGCAGGTAGCGGATGGTATGATTTTGGTCATGACTTTGCTACTGGAAACGAAAATGTAAAAATAGTCAATGGTCCAACTTCAGTCCTATATGGTTCTGGTAGTTTAGGTGGTGCTATTTTTATTACTGATGATCTTAAAGATGGATCTATTATCAGATATGGTAGTAATACATTTGTAAGTCACACAGGTAGTGGTTTTAATCTAAGTTACTTTGATGCAAAGAATGATAGTGTTAGAACAGACAACGATGAAAAGGATAGTTATAACAATTTAACGGTCAAAGGACAGAAAGAATTCGGTGACTGGAAAGTAAATCTATCAGGTACATCATACGAGTATGACTATGATAACTGCTATACTGCAAGTTTCTCACAGTCAAATGATTGCGTACAATCAGGAGATAAAGGTTCCTTATCAATAAGGAATGATAACTACACATTCGGTTACTCATTTAACAATGCTAACTATAAAACAGAAAGTGTAGAAACATATAAGAGTGATGCGGAAAGATTTTATGCAGATACTAGACATCAAGTTGGAAACACATTACTGGGTGCAACTGCTGAAAATGAAAAGTATGAAGACTTTAGCCAAACTCAATTATCAGTTTACTCTTTAACATCATTCGATCTGTTTGATCTAGGTTTTAGATTAAGTGAAGATGCATTTGTATATCGTATAGGTGCAGAATCTAATAATTGGTTTGGTAGTTTCGGTACATCATATCGTAACCCAACTCTTTATGAACTGAACGGTGATGCTTGGACTTTACCTAATAAAAGTTTAGACCCTGAAGAAGCAGTAGGTGGAGAGATTGGATACAAGAACTTTACAGTATTCAAATACAAATTTAGTGAAGGTATTGATTATAGTTTTGCAGACTCACAGTTTGTTAACACTGGATCATACGACACTGAAGGTGTTAGATATGTAAACAGTTTTGTTGTTGAAAGACTTAATACTACTCTAGTAGGTATTGAGTTAGGATACACAAACTCTGATCAACCACGTATTCCCGAATACAAAGCAATCATATCATCTACAACTTACTTAGGTGGTTATGATATTTCATTTAGATATACTGGATTGTTTAACAGAACGCCTGGTCCATACGATGGTACAGAAATGCTAGATGATGTAAGTTCAATTGACTACAAAATCGAAAGGCAAGTTATTCCTAAATACTTGCTATCATTTACTATAAGAGATATACTAGATGATGAATTTGAATTAGTACCTAACTACAGAGCAGGTGGATTAGAATACTTCATAACACTACAATATAGGCCTTAATCGATGCCAGGAATCGCAACACTACAAATTAAAGATGAAGTCAATCTAAAGATTGCCGGACTTGAATTAGATGCTAGAAGGGCACTAATGCAAAAGTTTGAGTTTGAGGTTCCAGGCGCAAGATACATGCCCAGTGTTAAGTTGGGGAGGTGGAACGGCAAGGTTAGTTATTGTAGTCTTGCCGGTTCTACTTATATTAATTTATTGGAAGAAATCATTCCAGTATTAGAAGAACTAAACTATTCAATTGAATTGGAAGACATGCGTGAGTATCAAACGCAATTTCAATTTGAAGAAGTTAAGAAAGATTCATTTAAAGATGTTCTGTGGCCTAAAGGACATGTCTGTGAGGGGCAACCTATTGAACTTAGAGACTATCAAGTTCAAGTTGTTAACGAGTTCTTAAAGAATCCTCAATCGATACAAGAAGTGGCTACAGGCGCAGGAAAGACTATTATGACTGCGGCACTAAGTAAGAGTGTAGAATCATATGGTCGAAGTATTGTGATCGTACCTAACAAAAGTTTAGTATCACAAACCGAAGAAGATTATATCAACATGGGTTTAGATGTAGGTGTATACTTTGGTGATCGTAAAGAATATTTTAAACAACATACTATTTGTACTTGGCAATCTCTAAACATTCTGTTAAAGAATACGAAAAGAGGTGAAGTAGATTGTACTATAGGAGAGTTCATTGAAGGTGTTGTTTGTGTCATTGTAGATGAAGTACATATGGCAAAAGCAGATGCATTGAAGCAACTGTTAACAGGTGTAATGGCACATGTTCCCATCAGATGGGGACTAACAGGAACAGTACCCAAAGCAAAGTATGAATCAATTGCTTTGCAAGTAAGTTTAGGTCCTGTTATTAATAAACTATCTGCAAAAGAATTGCAAGATAAAGGAGTACTTGCTAAGTGTCACGTGAACATAGTACAGTTACAAGACGAACAGGAGTTCAGTAACTATCAAAGTGAACTAAAGCATTTGCTCAGTGATGAAAAACGATTAGATAAGATGGCAAGTCTGATCGATACAATACAAGAGTCGGGTAATACTTTGATTCTTGTTGATCGTATCGCGGCAGGACATGCCCTTGTTGAACGTTTAGATGATGCAGTTTTTGTATCAGGAGGCATGAAAGTAAATGACAGAAAAGAAGAATATGATGACGTTGCCATTAGTGATAATAAAATCATTGTTGCTACTTATGGCGTGGCTTCTACTGGTATCAATATTCCTAGGATTTTTAATCTTGTACTCATTGAGCCAGGTAAGTCTTTTGTTCGTGTCATACAGTCAATCGGTCGTGGCATTCGTAAAGCAGAAGATAAAGACTTTGTTCAAATTTGGGACTTAACAAGTTCCTGTCGTTTTGCAAAAAGACATTTAACCCAACGTAAACATTTCTACAGAGAAGCAAACTATCCGTTTGTTGTAGAAAAATTAAACTACAAATGATTTTACCGATTAACTTGAATAATTCTGCAAGGAGCAGTATAATAACAAAATGAGAATACTAACATTAGAAGACCAATACTATAATTTAGAAACGTTACCAGAAGAAATCGATGACCTTCGATTTGCAATTTTAGATAATTCTAATCCTACATTCGTGGATTACTATTACATTCCACTTATCTTTTTAGAGTCATTCAATGCTCCAGCAGTTGTATTGCAAGTTGGTGACAAGCAGATTAAGATGCCAGTTGATTGGCAAGTGTTGATCGGTGATGAAGAAGGTGGAGACTTAGAAACACTTCCCCTCTCATCTTTGAATGACAGAGGCTTTTCAGTCTTTTCATTTAATCCGTTATCGTCATTCTCTCCAGGCTTTCTCCCAATAGAGATTGTAGACATTTATTCAGATGTAACATGGTACGCACCAAGACTACGTAACGGTCAGTTCTTATGTGTGCCTTTAGATGATGGTCCCAAGCCAAGATGTATCTACTTTGTTAAAGAAATTAGTAGAAATTGTGAAGTTGTAGATTATGCTCAAGTCTTTTGATCATTGGAAGAATGTCTGCAAACTACATTGGAAAGAAATAGTTACACTGTCTATTGCATTGCACTGGATAGTTGATTTGTTTATTATAGCACCCTTATCGATAGCAATAGGGTGGTTTGCAAGAGGTTACTTTGGCTAGAGCAAAAACTCCAACAGATGAAAAGTTTGAAAAACAAGACTTCAACTTGTTTGAAGCAATAGCGGCAATCGATAAAAAAGATTATGATTATTACGATAGACTAACTCCTGAACAACAAAAGAAGTTTGTTCCGTTTATGATGCTACATTGGATTAGTGTAGTAAAAGGTAAACGTGAGTTGTCGCAATACTATTTACAGAGTGTTGACTATCATGCCAACACACATTTGTTTAATGAAAACGTAATGCATCATCCTAAATTACAATGGTTGATGTTATGTGCGGCGAGTCCAGGCATTGGTAAACAATTTCATCAATGGATCCCTCACATTAAAGCAGGCGTAAGCAAGTTAAAAGATACTGCAAAGCCTAAAGATATAAAAGATTACTATAAAAAAGTATATCCTAAACTAACAGCAGGAGAACTCACTGAGATAGCAAAATTGTTTTGTGAACAACACAAACGCAAAATGTATCTAGCAGAAAAGTTTCCAGAATTAAAATTTGATGAGGTAGAATTACTTAGTGAACTCGTTACAGATAATGAAATCGAAGAATACGAAAAAGAACTCGGCAACTAAAAAGTTTGGTTGCGATTTTTGCGGAAGAAGTTTTGCAAAAGAAAGTACTATTGAAAAACATCTTTGTGAACAGAAACGCAGATATGGTGATAGGAACCTTAAAGGTAATCGTATAGGTTTTAATGCATGGTTAAACTTCTATGCACAAAACACTTCTAGCAAAAAACAAAAAACTTATGTGGACTTTACTAAAAGTTCTTATTATCTAGCCTTTGTTAAGTTCGGTCATTATTGTGTTAACACAAGATGTATCAATGTGAATCGTTATGCTGATTGGTTGCTTAGAAATCAAATTAGAATTGACAGTTGGACTAGTGATAAAAACTACACTAAGTTTATTGTTGAATATCTTAGACAAGAAGATCCATTAGATGCAATTGCTCGTAGCATGGAGACTCTTATCGAAATTTGTAAAGATGATCAGATAGAAAGTAAAGATGCATTTAGATATGGTGCTCCAAATAGAATCTGTTATGAAGTCACAACAGGAAGAGTATCGCCTTGGTCGTTGTATCAGAGTGAGTCTGGTGCAGAGTTTCTAAGTAAGTTAGATGAAGTACAACAAAAAATGGTATTAGAATATATTGACCCTGAGAAGTGGGCGATTAAATTTAACCGTGATGCAGAAGTTGTAGTTGAAGTAAAAGAGTTATTGAGGCAAGCAGGGTATTGAATACAGTAGAAGTACATTTACAATTTTATGAACTAGATGGTCGATGGAAAGGACATGACATATTCAAGTGGTGTTGTGTCACTAAAACTCCTCCCAGATATGAACGTTTTCATCCTAGACCTTTAGCACATACTGATTTGTCTTCTATTATAAATTTTAATAAAGTACGAGATTGGTGTTGGGATACATGGGGACCTAGTTGTGATATGAAAGATTACGACAGAGTACATGAATTATCAAACTTTATGAGCCTAGCACAATACAACGACAGTACATACGATACACTAAATGAAAACTGGTGTTGGTCTAATGAAGAAGATCATAAGCAACGTAGAATATATCTAGCAGGTGACGAAGAACGTGTGTGGCTAGAAACGAGGTGGCAATGAGTCAGTGGCACGGCGGAAAAGGATCCGCACCTAGAAAGGGTGAAAATCAAAAAGCCTATGCCGCTAACTATGATCGTATCTTCGGTAAAAAAGATATCATTAATGATCAATTATCACATGAAGGCAGGGGTTTTGATATCATAAATGATATCGTATCAGACGACCTTATTCAACGTATAAACGACAGAAAGGACGAACTCTACCCTGTACGTGCATCCACACATAAGAAGCAGTATGCAGAAGCAGAGGCATGTAAGAAACTATTTGGCATTGCTGTATGGTGGAGTCAACTCACGGATGATTGGGACGAAGTACAAGAGATACATGAACTCATCTATCCTGAAATCAAAAAGCATTTAACTGATGCAACATTTTATGCAAGTGATATCGTAACAATCAATGGTCCAAGCAGATGGGTAGGACCTCATATTGATACACCGCACAGATTTAAAAAATATAATAAAAGAGAAAACAATGATGTCTGTGGTATACAAGTTATTATTCCACTTGATGACTTAGACAAAGACACAGGAGCAACTGGACTTATTCCTTATAGTCATCAACAAGATTGGGATATACAAGATTGCTATGAAGGCGTGCATGATGAATACTTTTTAGAGAATGCAGAACAATATGATATGCCAAAAGGTAGTATCTTGTTTTACAATACTCGTTTAATGCATTCTACTATGCCATTACATTTACCCAAAAAACGTTCCATTTTGTTGATTAATTACCTCAGAAATGATATAATAAAAGAAATAAAAGACGAAGATAACGTATGGAGTTCTAATGGCAAATGACGTAATGATAGATATGGAAACTCTAAGTACAGATCCTGATTGTGTTATTTTAACAATCGGTGCTGTTCGTTTTGATCCTATGGGTACTGGAGTCGTAGAAAAACTAGAACTACGTCCTGAGATAGATTCGCAAACAGAAGAATTAAATAGACATATAAACCCTGATACATTAAGGTGGTGGGGAGAACAAAGTGAGGATGCAATTGATGAAGCAATGGGTGACAGAGATAGGATTCCGTTTAAAGATGCAATGGATCAGTTATACAAGTTCTGCTGGAATCGCAGAGCAGTTTGGTCTAATGGCGCTGGTTTTGATATTGTTGTTGCAGAGAATGCCTTTAGGCAATTAGAAATGCCGATACCCTGGCCTTTCTACACTATTAGAGACACAAGAACAATATATGATCTTTGCAACGTATCTCTTAAAGATGGTCAAGCAGTAACGTCTCACAAGGCTGTAGAAGACGCAGAACACCAAGCAATCGTTGTGCAACGTGCATATCAGAAACTTAAACAAGCAGGACTTAAATGAGTATACAGTCAGATATTGATATTGACTTTGGAGATAGAGAAAAACTACTCAAGTTGATTAAACATGTACCTGCGGCAATGCGTGATGTAGAGCCAATAAAGAAACATCCTACTGGTGTATACATAACAGATGTACCCTATGACCCTGTAAATGATATGTGTTCTTTAGATTATAAAGAAGCAGATCAAAGAGGATACTTTAAGTTAGACCTGTTAAATGTTAACATCTATAAAGCAGTAAAAGATGAATTACATTTAATTAGTCTTATGACTGAGCCTAATTGGGAACGATTAAAAGAAAGAAATTTTGTATCTGTGTTGTTGCATCTAAACAAACAATATGATGTTATGCAACAAATGCCAGAGCCTATTAATAGTATTCCAAGATTAGCAATGTTCTTGGCTATTATTCGTCCAGCAAAAAGAAATCTTATTGGGAAGACATGGAAAGAGATAAGTAAAACTGTGTGGATTGACAACAATACAGGATACACGTTTAAAAAGTCACATGCAGTGGCATATGCACAATTAGTTGTAGTGCATATGAATTTATTAGAGGAGCAAGATGAGTCAATATGACGATAGAGTAGAAAGACAGAGACAAATGTTAGCGGCCGAAGAGTGGTCAAGAGGCGTAAAAGCAATACATGCACATTCATTTACTACTATGCATTACGAAACAAACCCAGATAGAACAGGTGATGATTTACGTGTATTAGATATAGAATATAATGACGGCACAGTAGAAAGAGAATACATAGTATCAGGTCGAAAAGAAATAATAGGAACAAAACTTAAAGGTGAAATGTTATTGTTTGAGTATCAGAGGCACATCTAATGGAAGAATTGACACTAAACTTAATACCAGAAAACGATCCTAAATTAAAGGAACCTTGTGAGCCTTGGGACTTTAAACTCGACGGTGATCCAACTGAACTAATTAAAGCAATGACTAAAGTGATGTTTAATCCTAATCATCCTGGCATTGGTTTAGCCGCACCACAATGTGGCGTAATGAAAAATATATTAATCATGGGCACAGATGAAAAGTTAATGGCTTTTATTAATCCTCAAGTAGATGAACTTAGAGGAGAAAAAGAATTATTTTTAGAAGGGTGCTTAAGTTATCCTGATCTATGGTTGCATGTTCCAAGACAACCTGAATGCGTAGTCACCTATCAACAAATCGATGGTGAAGTCGTTAAAGAAAAACATCTTACTGGTATTCAAGCACGTGTATTTTTACATGAATATGATCACCTATTAGGTATCACGTTTGAAGAACGTGTACAAAGTAAACTTAGTTTAGAATTGGCTAGAAAACGCAGAGCAAAAAAGAAACGCCAAAGTGCTAAACTGGCTAGAAGACTTAAATTCCCTTCTGTTTCTTAGTAAGGTCGTTTTACTAAAGTAATCGATTTTCTTTTAACTCTTTTCTTTTGGAAGTCAGTCATTGACACAATCGGTCCATGCAACAATGTTAATGACTTATTATTGAATGTTCTTAAGAAAGGTTTAAACATTGCCCACTCTTGCTTAAGAAATAAATGAATTGGTATTTGACGATTTGATTCCCACCACCAAACATCTCCTAATTCTAAAAACTTTAGTCTTTTTTCAGGATCAACTATTGCACCATAGTCATAGATAGTTGTAACAAGATCATCACGGTTTTGAACAATGCCCACAAAGTCTTGTCCGGCATATTGTAACACCGAAATAAACGGGTGAGTCTCTGTCAATTTGACAAAAAAGTCGATGGGTTTCTTTGAATCTGTCATGTCTGTAAAGTATTTAGTACGATGAAAAAAATGGTCAAATTTCTTGGTAAACGCACCTAAAGATAAATATATTCTATAGGAGATTAAAATTTGTGTCTTACACTACATCAGTATATACTTATACAGTCAGACAAATCGTTGTGGTTTTGTCAGGCACAAGCCCGAGGAAATATATGCCAGTTTATTCAAAACCATTAACCTTAAATAAAGGTGTCGATAATCAATTACAGTTTCAGTTTCTAAATCAGGAACAAAAGCCTGTTGACTTGTCATATATTGCAACTGAAAGTCAACAAATATCATTTAGAGCCATCAACTCAGATGGTACCGAAATCCTTTTCAGAAAGGCATTGACACCTGTACTTGATGTCAACGGTATATTTCAATTAAACACAACAGCGGCTGAAATTGAAGATATTGAATCGCAAAAATGTTTTTATTCATTAGAATGGCCAAGTGGTAATCTTAATTTACCTGTCTTTGTAGATTCTAAAGCAGGTGCTAGAGGTGATTTAAATATTGTTGACTCAATACTACCTTCGTTTGTACCATCACAGAACGTAACAATACCAAACGATCAACCATTTCCTAATGCAAATGCTAATGCAAATTCAGAAGCAGTAACATTTTATTCAAGTATTATCAACACGCAAGATAATCCTGTATTAACTACTTCAATCGACTATGCAAATTATGTAGGCAATGTCACTATTCAAGGATCAACTTTAGTTGATGCAAACTTTTATGATATTGAAACACACACATATGGTAATGCAGAAACAGGCGAGAGTGAATCTAGGACTATAGGTTATACAATCGACGGCTATCATCCATTCGTAAAGGTTAAATTTGAATCTAATGTGGGTAACATAGTTACTATTTTGGCTAGATAAGTTACCCTGTTTACTTGTTTTAACTCTTATTTTCGTCTATAATATCAGATATGTTTGATATACTTACGATTGTCCCAGGCAAAAAGAAGCAGACGCAGAGTGGATGGACTTCATTCAATGCGCCTTGTTGCCATCACAATGGACATAACCCTGACAAAAGAATGCGAGGGGGAATTAAAGCAGACGGTGATGATTGGAACTATCATTGTTTTAATTGTGGCTTTAAGTGCGGTTTCAAACTAGGCAGAGCAATTAGTAAACGCACACGTAACTTTTTATCATGGTGTAATATGCCAGACCAAGATATTAATAAATGGTCGTTGCATTCTATTCAACACAAAGATTTGATAGATTCTATCCTACACAAAAAGAAACAACAGAAGTTACCTACGTTTAAAGAAAAGCCAATGCCAGAAGGTGAGTTGATTTATACTGCTAATAAAGATCATCAAGTGTACATTGACTACTTGAACAAAAGAGGATTACAACACAACGACTATCCTTTTATGGTTAATCCCAATGCAGAGGGAAGACAATCGCAGGGTATAATTATCCCTTACACATATGAAAACAAAGTTGTAGGTAGTACAATAAGATTTATGGACGATAGAAATCCTAAGTTCATAAATGATCAACAACAAGGATATGTATTTGGTACTGATTTACAAAAAGATAGTTGGGAAGTCGTATTAGTTTTTGAAGGTATTTTTGATGCTATCTCAATGAACGGTTTAGCACTGACACATGACACAATTAATGACAATCAAGTTGCTGTCATTAACAAATTGGGTAAACGTGTTATTGTTGTTCCTGATCAGGATAAAACAGGTTTAAGTATATGTGAAAGAGCATTAGAACTAGGTTTTGATGTGTCTTTACCTAACTGGTCAGAAGATATTAAAGATGCAAATGATGCTGTAATTAAATATGGTCGTCTGAATACTCTACTAAGTATATTAGACTCCGCAACAAACAGCAAAATTAAAGTAGAAGTTATGAGGAATAAAATTGCTAAAAGAATTTAACGTAGAAGTACAAGAATTATTCTTGCGAATGATGATAACAAATGCAGAGTTGTTTGTTAGGGTCAATAATATCTTTAACGCAGAAAACTTTGATAGAAGATTAAGACCTGTCGCAGAGTTTATGAGAGAACATTCAGAGCAATATAAGGTATTGCCTGACTCTACGCAAATCAAAGCAACAACAGGAGAAACAATCGACACAGTTGATGAATTAGACGATGGTCATTACGAATGGTTTATGACTGAGTTTGAATCGTTTACTCGCAGACAAGAATTAGAAAGAGCAATCATGTCATCAGCAGACTTGTTAGAGAAAGGTGATTATGATCCTGTTGAAAAGTTAATTAAAGATGCAGTACAAATATCATTACAAAGAGACTTAGGTATCGATTACTTTGAAGATCCTAGGGCTCGTCTTATGCATCTTAAATCTAGCAACGGTCAAGTATCATGTGGTTGGCCCTGCTTAGATCAAAAACTCTATGGTGGTTTTAATAAAGGTGAACTGCAAATCTTTGCTGGGGGTTCGGGTTCAGGTAAATCATTGTTCATGCAAAATCTATCAGTCAATTGGGTAGAGCAAGGCTTATCAGGCGTGTACATCACACTAGAATTGAGTGAAGAACTATCAGCAATGCGTATCGATTCTATGTTGACTGATACAAAGTCTAAGGAAGTATTTAAAGACTTAGACAATGTTGAAATGAAAGTTAAGATGAAACAAAAAGCCGCAGGTAACTTTAGAATTAAATATATGCCTGCTCAATCTACAGTAAATGATTTGAGAGCATATGTCAAAGAATTACAAATACAAACAGGTATGAAACTAGACTTTATGTGCGTTGACTATTTGGATTTGTTAATGCCAGTAAGTGCTAAAGTAAGTCCTAGTGACTTGTTTGTTAAAGACAAATATGTATCAGAAGAATTACGTAACTTGGCGAAAGAGTTTGATTTAGTATTCGTAACTGCATCACAGTTAAACAGAAGTTCAGTTGATGAAATTGAATTTGATCACAGTCATATCTCAGGTGGTATATCAAAAATCAATACAGCAGACAATGTGTTTGGTATCTTTACATCACGTAGCATGAGAGAACGTGGTCAGTATCAAATTCAGTTAATGAAGACAAGATCAAGTTCAGGGGTAGGACAAAAAGTAGAATTAGCATTCGATATAGAAACATTGCGTATTACAGACCCAGGAACTAATGCACCAACGCATAACACATCACAACCATCTGCACAATCTATCATGGATAAGTTTAAAACAACATCACAAGTAGGGCAGACTAATGAAATAGTAGAAAATCAAGTAGAGCCCGAGCAAAAACGAGTAAATGGTGATGTACAAAGTACAAAATTAAAATCATTATTGAATACTTTGAAAGACAAATAATATCCAAAATGGTCACGATTGACTAAATAGTAGTAAGGAATTATACTTATGCAGAAAAAAACTAAAAGCCTTTTAGAAGAACTAGAAAATTTTGGTAGCAACCGAGATATCCCACATATTGTAGAGTCTCGTGGCAACAATATTATTACTAGTGCGGTCAATTTAATTGAATTCATTCAACGTAATTACGATGATGTTCAGGCTGAACAGTTAGAAAAGAAACTGCTAAGTGCTATCCGAGGTAGAGACAAAACTCGTTTTTCAAAGACGATTAAAAAGTATCAAGGGTAAGTATCAATGAAGTTTGATGAAGTCATTATCAAAGAAAATAAATTAGGCGACTGGATGTTTGGAGACAAACGATACCGCGGTCAGGGCGGCATGGGCGGTACAGGAGGCCCTACAGTAAAAGCACCTAGTTTAGGACTTAAAGGTGGACTAACAAAACAAGATAAATTAGCATACAAATTATTTGTAAGAGACTTTGTTAGTGATGCATTGAGTACAATCGATTCAGGTCTTAGAGCAGGATTAATTAATCCGCCTTTAGGTCCAGGATCAGTCACTGGTGATGATCCAAATAATCCAGACTCTCAAGGAAATATGGATCCGGACAACAAACAACGTTTAATGCCTGGCTTCCAAGAAAAAATGAGAAGAATGTTTAATCCTAAAATGAAAGGACATGAAAAGTACGGTGAGTACAAACCTGATACATCAGATTTCGGTAAAGAAACAGACGGCTTTAACAAGCCTAAAGTACCTACTAAACGTAAAATGAAATGGCAACAACACAGTATCAAAGATTTAATTGATAAAGGTTTGACTACACAAGAAATTAGGAGAGCATACCCTGGTTGGAACGGTAATCTTAATGAGTGGGTTAAATTTGTCGAAATGAATATGATCTTAGAAAGTATCATAGACGAACAAGCACATGAAACAGATGTAGAAGCCGCAGGTGGTAGACTACTTAGTGTTTTTATGAAAGACTGGTTTGGTCAGTGGATGCAAAATGTTGATTATACCAAAAGTAAAGATGTATTATATCAAATCATTGATAACTTAGAACATGTGTATAACAATTCAAAGAATCCATCTAAGCCAAACATTGATAGAGATATTTTAACTCAGTTAGCCGACGGTGCTTGGGCGGCAACTTCTACAGTAGGTGTTACACCCGTAGGAGCAAAGAATGCACAAGGTGCAGAAGTAATACAAAAATCAGTACAAGCCCAAGGTGCAAAAGAACCTGAATTAAAATCAAAAGAAACACCAATGAAGCCCGTACAGATACCTGCAGGCATAGCAATTAAAGATGCAGGCGGAACAGAATATTTTTATAACGGAGAACAGTGGACTGATTCTAGTGGTAATGCGTTGTCAGCAGAAGAACAGCAAAAGTATTCAAAAATGTATGCGATGGATCCTAAAACCTTCTATAAAACAGAACTTGCACCACAAAAGAAATCTGTTAAAGAATCTAAAACTCAATCAGCAATTAGAGCAGAAAAAATACCATCACTGAAAACGAGGTAACAATGAACCTCAGTGAATCATTATCTAATACTTTACGTACATTAGAAAAAATCAACTTAGTCGAAGCAAAGGGACACTTAGATCACCCAGAAGATTTAGTGTTCTTAGGCGATGTTGAGGGTGCTAGACAAGCAATTAGTGCAATAGAACAAACAATCGCACAACCGGGTACAATCACAATTAAGTGGGACGGCTATCCCGCTCTTATCTTTGGACGTAATAAAGAAGGTAGATTCTCTATTATGGACAAACATATGTTCAATAAGAAAGACGGTACAGGAAGACAAGTGTTTTCTCCCCAAGAGTTTAGACAGTATGATAAGAATAGAGGTGTTGATCGAGGAGACTTGTATCAGTTGATTGATGATATATGGCCTGGATTAGAAAAAGCAGATAGAGGATCATTAGGTTATTATTGGGGAGACTTATTGTTTGCAAAACCATTAGAAGACCAAGACGGATACTACTCATTTAAAATGAATCCAAATGGTATTGCATACAAAGTAAAAGCAGATAGTGAAGTTGGTCACATGCTAAAAGGAAAAACAGCAGGAGTAGGTGTGCATACATTTATTCCAGTTAACGCACAAACTACAGATGAGTCATCATCACTAGACGGTACGATAGGTAACTTACATAACAATAGTGATGTAGCAATTGTACCTAGCAAGATGCCCATTACACCAAAGATTAAAATGCCCACGAAATTGAAATCACAAGCAGAAGCAGAAATTGCTCAACACGGTGATGCTGTTCGTATCTTAATGAATTCAGCGCCACAGGCACGTACTGCATTTAATTCTTTGTTTACTGTATTCATTAATAAAAAGATTGTTGCCAAAGACCTGTCAAATTTGTATAATGATTTTATTCAGTTTGTTGAGCAACGTCCAATGACTGACTCAATGCGTACTAAAATTACTAATCACTTCAATGCTCACAAGGACGGTGTTATGGGTGCATTTAAGATTTGGATTGCATTGTATAATCTAAAACAGAACATCGTAGATCAATTAGACAAAGCCGCAGAGGCTAGTCCTGTTAAAGGATACTTAGATGATGGCAGTGAAACACACGAAGGTTTCGTTGCTAATGGACTCAAGTTTGTCAATAGAATGGGCTTTTCTGCTCAAAATCTCGCCGCAAAGTAATAATATCACCGCATTTTTTCATAATCGGAATAAATAATAGTATGAACCTCACGGTGAGGGACAACAAACTATACAGGCTCGGAACGAGTCTTTAAATTAAGGAAAAGAAAAATGGCACAATTTACAAGAGCAAATGGTGACTTTTATCCAGTATTACGTTTAGACGCAACTGGATATTCAAACCCGGGTGTTAACGCAGTTTCAAGCGGTTCAACAGTTCAGCCTCAAGGGCCGAAGTTAGACTTCTTCAACATTGAGTTAGCAGACATCGCGGCAAACACAACTTTAGCAAACATCGCAATGTTAACAATTCAGCAGAAAGCAATTGTTTACATTTACGAGTTCACTAACGATGCAACTGATGATCTTTCAATCGCAGTATATCCTACTGGCGCTTGGGACGCAACTACTTTAGCATCTGCTATCGATACAGCAACTGGTGGAACATCAACAGTTGTAGCATCAGCAACATTCACTAACTAAGTTTTTAGTTAAAGAATTAAAAAGCCTCTTTTATTAGAGGCTTTTTTTTGGCTACTAAATACAACTATGAAAACCATAACTTGCTTCACATTGTTTGACATTACTCATACTAATGTTCTCAACAGATCAAAGCCTGTTGGGGACAACCATACGTTATGGCAAGTTCAAAGAAATTCACAAGCAAACTTTGATACTATATTGCAATGCATAAGTTTGCGAGGCAACCCAGAAATATTACATTATCCTCATCGTATAGAGGACAACACAGAAAATTCTTCATTTGGATTTTTAATAGACAAAAGCATACAAGATTTTCATTATTGGAAATTTGATTTTAAAGTACAAAACAATTCGGTGTTTGATGATGACATAGGACCTTTAGGCTTTCTTGTAAAAGACTGCCATGAAATACCTATGATTAAATGCGGTACAGAAAGTGTAGACTTACCTGACTTTTTAGATACTACACCTGAATTGAATAATATATACTTTATGGAGAACGTATGAAAAAGAAGATAAATGCAGAAGAAACTCGCAACAAAATTAAACAGATGTTTAAAGGAGAACTAATTAGAGAATTAAAAAATCTTTATATTAGTAACGACAGGTCTGGTATCAAAGCCTTTGGCAAATACAGAATACGAAAAGATCAAGGCAGTCACTTGTACAAAGTATCATGCAATGATTGGGAAGAATCATATGAATTTATAAATGCAAGAAATGCAATGGCATACTGCGTATTTTCTCACAATCGTAATACTGAAAGGGCAAAAGAAGTTTATAGCCTAGATGGCAAAATGGCATCCATCAATTTAGACATTGCAGTTCATACTAGAGGTTACAAAAGTACAACAAAGGATTTAGATCATAGATTAATACAGTTAACTAAATTACAGGATGATTTAGGTCGCAAGAAACAAATTGTGTATAACTTAGAAAGACTAATAAATACATCTAAAGAACAACAACGTAGAATTTTTGAGGAACACAAAAAAAATCGGTTTAAAAAACCCAGAAATTCTACGGAACAAGATAAATACAATATATCTACGACAGATTACTAGGAATTTAATATGAAACTTAATGATTTAAACACACAAGAAGTTGCAGTCAAGGCTTTGAAAGAAAACTTTGAAGTTGATTTTAACGTCAAGGGCTTGAACAAAATCCAGACTCAAACTATGCATAATAAAGTAAAGGGTTTAATTGCTGAAGCAAAAGAATCTCAGAACTTTGGTGCTGAATATCCAGCATATATGAAGTTAGTGTTTGTAGAGCAGGCTCTCAGAGAGCATTACAAAATTGCTCCTGAAGCACCTAGAACTAAAATCATTACAGAAAATGAAGAAGTTAATAGATCACAAGTAATCTTAGCCGCACAAGACATGGTTGATTCTGTACAGAAAATGTTAGAAGAAGTTTCAGATATGTTAGTCAAAGAAATGCCTGCATTAGTAGATTCTGTGCAAACAGAAATCGGTGTTAACGAAGCACAAGCATTTGATCAAACAGCAGGACAAGGTCTTGCAGAATTAAATCAGTGTTTAGTATCTGTTAAAGGTCAACTTGATCAAGCATTAGCAGGTATTACAGGTGGAAATGTTGTAGATGCATTTGACGGTGACGTAGACTCAGGTTTAGGTGACGGAGAAGTTGGTGTTGACAGTATGGATGTTTCTGATCCTGTAATGAACGTAACAGGTGATGAAGGAACTGACGTAGTAGACGTTAATGCTCCAGAAGTCGTCGGCGATGTCGAAGACGTAAACGTAGACGTATCAACAGGACCAGTCGGTAGAGCAAAAAGGTAAAGCACATGAGGCTTTACGAGTTTGTTGATGCTCAGGATAGCAACGCAATGGCAGCCAGTATCGTGGCTGTTTCCAATCAACTAAAACAACATGTAGAAGATGGGTCCATTGATCCTGATAACTTTACAGTTGATCAACTGCTAGACACATTCCAAGACAATGACATTATACTTGACGTACAAGACTTGTACAAAATGATGGAAAAGCCTCTTTTAAAAAGTGTCATTTCAAATATTCAGGGAGATAAAGTAGTATTCAAAGGACACGAACCTGTTAACATTGAACCTGGAAAAGACAAAGAATCTGATAGTGAAAAAACCGTTGATAAAATGGCAAAGTCTGCTATGAAAAAAGATCGCGGCGCCTTTAAAATATAAACCCAATCCACTTTACACGTAATATAAATTACTTTATAATAACATATTGAGGTGTTAAATACAAGTATGGAAGTTACAGACATTGCAAAAGATAAAATTAAAGCCCATTTAGAAAAACGCGGCAAAGGCGTTGGTATTCGTATAGGCATAGAAACTACAGGGTGTAGTGGATATGCTTACAAACTTGAATATGCAGATAATATTAACGAAGAAGATATTATCAATGAATATGATGGGTTTTCAATATTAATTGATCCTAAGGCTAACACTATACTTGAAGGAATCACAGTAGACTATCAAAAACAAGGATTAAATGAAGGTTTTGAATTTATTAATCCGTTAGAAAAGGCACGTTGTGGTTGTGGAGAGAGTTTTACGATTTGAATTTAAAAATATCACACTTAGTCGTTAACGGCTGTAGTTATACATATGGACACGGAATAGCAGATCCAATCAATGATTGTTGGGCTTCTATCATTGCAAAACGTTTAGGAGTTCCGCTAGTTAATCTTGCTCTACCCGGACAGGGAAATCAAGCAGTCTTTCGTAGAACGATGCAATACTTTTACAAAGACCTTTTGCATGACAACAATCCTTTCTATATACATGCATATACTCAATCATCACGTAGAGAATGTTACTTGGCAGATGCCTATGCCGGCGCGCCTCCCCATCATTTTCATATTGTTGATGGTTACGGAACTCACTCTCAGTTAGAAAAAGAAATAATTTTAAACTCTGATGATCACTATTATTGTTTAATGGAACAAGATAAATTACATCGTTGGACAAGTATTAATAGTTTATTAGATACAAACAATATACCTCATCTTATGAGTGATTATATGCCAAATACTTCAGCGGTAGTACAAGATTTTATAGAACGTTACGAGACAATTTTGATAAATGAATTAGAATTACACTCTGGCAAATTAAGAAATTTTAATGAAGTTACACAAGATTTTGACAAGACGCCTTGTTTACATGAAACAGTAGAAGGACATAAACATCTTGCAGATTATGTTTGGAAAGAAATAGAAAAACGTTATGATGAAATCGAAGTGATTGACTGCAACCATGCTAAGTTACATGATATACTAATACATACTCCAGAAACGGAAAAAGATGTACAATATAACCATACTAATACTATAAATTTTTATCCACTTGAATTTTGTAGAAACGTATATTACTTCCATGAATTAGGATTAGATTATTTAAATAAAAACTGGGCAGGCAAACCAGAAACAGATCATATGAGGCCATAATGATAACACAAAAATATCCATACCAAGAACTAAAAAAGAAAAACTTTGATGGTTCACGTAAATATCTTACACCAGACGGAGGTAAACTTCCTAGTGTAACGACTATCTTATCTGCTACACAATCTGAAGAAAAGAAAAAATCATTACAAGAATGGCGTAACAGAGTTGGACATAAAAAAGCACAAGAGATCACTACTGAAGCCGCAGGACGCGGAACACGTATGCATAAATGGTTAGAAAACTATGTGTTAAGTGACACTGGAGACATGGGGCAATACGGATCTAATCCATACAGCAAACAAAGTCATATTATGGCACAAGAAATTGTTGACAAAGGTCTAGTAAACTGTGAAGAATTTTGGGGAACTGAAGTTACATTATACTATCCTGAAATCTATGCAGGTACAACTGACTTAGTTGGTTTGCATAAAGGTGATGAAGCAATCATGGATCACAAGCAAACGAATAGACCCAAGAAACGTGAATGGATTGATGATTATTTTATTCAGTTAGCCGCATATGCAGATGCACACAACATCTTATATGGCACAAAGATTAAGAAAGGTGTCGTGTTTATGTGTAGCAAAGACTATGAATACCAAGAGTTCATCGTAGAAGGCAATGAGTTCGATAAGTATCATCAACAATGGCTAAAGAAGTTAGAAGAATACTACACTAAGTACATCTGATAAAATGCCACATTGATTTAAAATCAATGATAAATAAGTATAATCAAAGGAAAAGATTAGACTTATGAGCATTATACAAATCTCTAAAATTCAACAAAGGGCTGGTAACCTAGTTGATTTACCACAATTAGACGAAGCAGAAATCGGTTTTGCCAGTGATGCAAAAAGAGTCTTTATAGGTAAAACTACTAGTGGATTAGAAAATATTGAAGTTTTAACTTCATACTCTGATATTACATTCAGTCAAATCGACGGATCAGTCGGTAACTTAAACATATCAAATAGTACAGTTGCAGACGGACAAGTCTTAGCATTTGACGGCAATAACTGGGTCAATAGAGGCGGAGACGCCGGAGGATTAGTTGATCTAGGAGAGATTAGTAATGTTGCTATAGACGGCGGCTCAGTTGGCTATACAATCGAAACAGATGGTCTAGGTAATTTATCTTGGACACCTAAAGGAACAATTACAGCATACATCGAAAATGTATCAAAAGCAAACCCAGGTGAAGTTACTTCAACTGTAGAAAACTTTTTAACAGACGGACAAGAAGTTACAATTACAGATGCTGTAGGTATGACAGAATTAAACGGCGGCACATATTATGCTAACGTTCAATCTTCAACTACGTTTACATTATACTCTGACACAAATTTATTGACACCAGTAGACACTTCTGCATTTACTGAGTATGCTTTTTCAAGTGTTGCATCATCAAATACAGTAACTAAAAGAGTTACAATTGGCGATTCATCAGTATTTTCTGTAAATGATCCTGTAAGATTCACTGGTGATATGGATAGTGGATCTACATTAATAAACACTGGAACCACTTATTATATTAATGCAATACCCTCAGGCACAACTATTGTACTTTCTGATACAATCTATGCAAATGGTGTTGCAGGACCTGAAAAACCTATCGGTACAGCAACAGGTTTAACAGCAAACGTATTCGGTTATGGTGGTAGAGCAATCGCATCAACAGGTGGCGGTGGCACATCAGCGGCTCAAGGCAGTAACACAAGTGTACAATATAATAACTCGGGTGTTATTGATGGTGACGGAGATTTTGTTTGGGATTTTAGTTCAAATAAAACTTTAACTGTTAATGGTAATGCAAATGTAGGGAACTTAAATGCTACAAATTCAGTAGTAGCATCCAGACTATTTTCAAACGTAGCAACAGGTACGACACCTATTGTCGTAGACTCTACAACACGTGTAGCAAATTTAAATGTTGATTATGCTAACGTAGCAGACAACAGTGTAGTAGGCAATCTTACTACAGGAAATTACTTCCCAGCATTAGTATCTACTTCTGCAACAGGTAATAAACCACTGAATGTAAGTGGTAGTTATACATTTGATACTGCTAACGCAAAATTCGTAGCAGGTAATGTTGAAGCAACATATGATGTATCAGGTTCAACATTAACCGGTGTTTTAACAACAGCCGCACAACCAAACGTTACAAGTGTTGGTACTCTTACAAGTTTAGAAGTAGCAGGAGACATTACTCCTGATGCAAACATAGCATATGATTTAGGAAACAATACAAATAGATTTAGAGATTTATATCTATCAGGATCGTCTATCACATTAGGCTTCCAAGAAATTACATCAAACGCAACTCATACAACATTTACTAATAGAATAGCGGCAGAAACATTCGTAGGTAACGTTGTTGGTATTTTATCAGGTGATGCAGGCAACATTTCAAATGTTCAAGGTGCAAACGTTGCAGGTGAAGTTAACTTTGCCGCAACTGCTAATACTGTTGCCGGAGCAAACGTAACAGGTACAGTACCTTTAGCCGCAATCGCAAGTACAGTTTCAGGTGCAGTACAATCAAACATTACTAGTGTTGGTACTTTAACATCATTAGATGTTTCAGGTAATTTAAGTGCTGGTAATATAACAGCAACTGGTGGAACGTTATCTGGTATTGCAGGTAATTTAACTACACTCACAGTTTCAGGTGCATCTGATTTAGGTGATGTAAGCAATGTACAAATAGACGGCGGTACTGCAAATTATATTCTTAAAACAGACGGAGCAGGTAACTTAAGTTGGACTAACCCAGACGGTGGTTATTTCTTACATGAACAGACTGTAGCCGCAACTGTTTGGAATGTTAATCATGGTCTCAACAGAAGATATGTGGGTGTCGAAGCAATCGATGGCAGTGGCATTTCATACAACGGTCGTTATAACTATCCAACGATAGAATATGTAGATGCTAATAACCTTACAATGACATGGGACACTGCTTTGTCAGGTTATGCGGCAATTACAGGTGGTGGCACTAACATTAACAGTGTAATGGTTGCGCCAGCAACTACCCCAGCAGGTGTTGACACACAAGTTCAATTTAACGATGCTGGATCATTAGCAGGCAACAATGGTCTCACATTTGATAAGTCTACAGGTACATTAACTGCAACTGTATTAGAAGGCCCTCTAGCAACAGCATCACAACCAAACATTACTAGTGTTGGCACACTTAATGGTTTAGAAGTATCAGGCAACATTACTCCTGATGCTAATGTTACATACGACTTAGGTAATAACACAAATAGATTTAATGATTTATATTTGTCTGGAACTACAATTTATGTTGGTGATCAGCAAATTACATCTAATGCTTCTGGCATATCATTTACTGGAGAGACAACATCATCTAATATTAGATTGACTGGTAATATCCAAGCCGCAACTAGTAATTTGTTTGTAACAGGTGAGCAAGGTGGTGCAAACGGTTACGTACACCACGATTTTGTTAACAACAAACATTCATTCGTAGGTATTAACAGTGGTTTAGGACCAGTAAGTGCAACGGTAGAAACAGAATACTTTGATGCACTGATAGATACTGATGGTATTGTACCGGGTATGCCTGGTAAGATGCGTTTAAAAATGGATGGTCTACAAAGTTATGATTTAGATGGCACTACAGAAAACGCATACCTTAAATTAAATCAGTCAAGTAGTAATTTACTTACTCCGGGACCCACATGGACTGCTAGTCACCCATCATCAACACCTACTCATATCGTAGCAACAGGTAATATTGTTGGTAATTATGGTCATTTTGAACAAGACATGTCAGCAGAAAGTATTTCGGCTACCTATGCAAATATTGACGGTGGAACAGATATCACTGGTAACTTAAATGCTGGAAACATTACTACTGCAAATATTGTTACTCAAGCCGCAACTATTAATGGCAACGCAACTGTAGTTGCAAACTTAAGAGTCGATGGCACTATTATTGTTGAAAATGATATTAATCTTGGTGTCGATAATCTTACTCAATTTACAGGTAATCTTGTAGGTCTTGATACACCGGGTACTGCAACTGTTGACCTCAATGTTACGGGCGGCGCATCACCAGGCTCAAGTATTACGTTAGTCGGAGGAACGTCTGGTGGTATAGTAGGAGATACAGAATTTAAAGCAACTGGTGGTAAATTTACAGCAACTTGGAACAATAGTTATTCCCCTGCTGTAGGCACTCCAACTCTTACAGAGTTAACAAGTCTAGGACTACAAGGCTCAGCAGGACCCGCTAATGTATATGATGCTTTCCAATTAAATAATCAAGCAACATCAAATACTACTCCCGGTAATGTTTGGTCTGCATTTCAAAAAGGTGGCACAGAAGAAGTACATATTTCTGCAACAGGTAACATAGTAGGTGCAGGCGGTATATTCAATGAAGTATTCACTGGAGAATTACATGCTGGAAATGACCCGGCAACATCTGATGAAAATACAACCGCTTATATCAAAGGTAATTGGTTATTAAGTGGCGGTTCACGTTTACAAGCAACTTATGCTGACTTAGCAGAATACTACGAAGGTGAAGAAGTATACGAAGCAGGTACTGTTGTATCGTTTGGTGGCACTAAAGAAGTACACATTTCTAATGAAGTAGGTAGCAAACGAGTAGCAGGTGTCGTATCAACTAATCCTGCATATATTATGAATGCAGAATGTCCTGGAGACAAAGTTGCTATTGCACTACAAGGTCGAGTACCATGTAAGGTTACAGGTACATGTGAAAAAGGTGACATAATGGTGGCAAATGGAGAAGGCGGTGCAACTGCTTGGTATCATGTTGTTACTATAATGCATCCTGGAATGACTATAGGTAAGGCTATCGAAGACAAAGAAACTAATGAAGTATCTGTTATTGAGATAGCAGTCGGCCGTCTCTAATCCAACGTTTTTACGCAAAAACTATAAATACATATGAATGTTCTTGTTTTGTAAGATAACATCAAACGAGACTTATGCGGTGCCCGCCGCGTAGACCTAGAACGTCACTCACTAATATTAAAGGAGATCAAAAAATGGGACGACCAATGAAAACATCGAAAAATTCTGATGTTGATACCACTTATAACAACCCGGCAGGTTTATCAAACACTTACCGTATTGTTGCTGGTAACACAACTCAGACAGGGCCTCAAACTGTATGTAGATGCAAAGTAGGCTCTAACATAGAAGGCGACGGCTTTATTATCAGACAAAAAGGTGCTAGAAAGTATCTTGTTGATGATGGTTCCGGAAACCAAGGTATTTGTACTTTAGCGGATTCGGCTGATGGTGCATTAGCAGACAACACTATGACTGTTACTGTAACTTTAGACGATCTAAGTACTGTAAGATTAGAAAGAATTAAAGGATCAGGACGTGCATTAGACTTTTCTGGCAACCCTTACATCATATCTTTCAATACAGCATATCCTGCAGATACATACGGTGGTCAACCTTACCCGATTGTAACAGTTGAATCTTTATAATCTGAGGGGTTTATAAATGGCACAGAGTAACGCACAAAAGCAATTACAACAGTACGACACTGATATTGCGGTTCTCAAAGTCGAATTTAAAAACTTGGATGAAAAGTTTGATACTGCATTAAATGATGTTAAACATGATATTAAAGAATGTGAAACATTAATTAAAGAAGGCACGGCATCAACTCACAAACTCTTAACTGACTTCCAAAAGTCAAACCAAGAGTCACACGACAATATGGCGCAAAAAATTACTGCGTTAGAACGTTGGAGATGGATGCTTATCGGAGCAGGTATGGTGGCAGGAACTCTAGGCTATTCAGTCATTGAGTTTTGGATGTCGCACTAAATTTTAGTTATTTAGGTAAGAAAGGGTGCTAGTCGCCCTTTCTTTTTGGGTATGTAGCCTTCAGGCTACATAAAACCGCATAACGTAGCCTGTGAGCAACGTTATTTGAAGACATCTAAAGACACTACTATATGTTTTGTGGCGTCTTAGAACGTCTCTGAGGGCTTTCTATAAGTTCTTTAGACTAGATAACTTGTCTACTACGTTATCGATATTGATTGTAGAGAATAATCCGGGGTGTAGAGGTTTTGGGTATTTGTCACCACCTACCCAAGCATACCCACAATGTTCGTCATTAAGAATTGGGGAAAATTCTTTTTCAATCTCACAAAAAAAGGTGTGATATGCAAATGTATTATTGACGAATTTTTGGATAGGAACTAATTTAAAATCATCGTCCCAATGTGAGATTTCTTCTAAACATTCTCTTTTTAATCCTGCTAATAAAGTTTCATTCTTTTCAATCTTGCCCCCTGGTATAGACCATGTAGGGTTTTTAGATTCATTTCTTAAAAGATATAGAGATCGTTTGGTAGATTTACAATAAAAGAAAATACCAGCAGATTGATTTATAATAATCGCCATACAATTATTTAGTAGGTGACAAGGTACCTCTTAAATAACTATACTGTAATCGCCTTCGTTGTAATAACCTTCGTAAGACTTCATCCATTGTGCAGGCAAACCGGGCTGAGTTGAATCAGAAGGTGTAGCCGCCCAACGATATTGAATTTCTGTAGTTAAGTTAGTTACATATTCAAGTTCATCTTCATTGATGACAGAATCAAACGCAACAAACCAAGTCATAATGTCTGCGTTAAATTGTATAATGTCATTTGCTTTTGCTTCTACTACAGTGTATACAGTACCTGTGCCTTCTGGTTGTACATTATTCATTGTGAACTGGGTGCCTATATTATTATTCGGAGCACCATAGTATCTAAAATCAGTTGTACCTATAGTAGCAATTTGATACAGTGTACCAGGGGTCATTGTTGTTGCAACTTGAGATTCAGGTAACGTTGATGTACCTGTCTGACTACCTATAATTGTTCCCCATGATGAAGTTTGATAACCTATGTCTTGTGTTAACAAATATCTCACATTAGGAATAGGCCCGGGGAGTCCGTTGTTTGGTCCTGATACTTGAGGATTAATAACTGATGTTACAGGGTCTAATGTATTCTGTGGTAATGTATCTTCATCGACATTATAAATTAGATAACGATCATCAAGAGGATCAATAACAATTGTACCCATAATCTCTGTATCCATATATGGATTTTGTAATGCAACTTGTGAAATACCTCCTCGGTATGCACCATACATGTTTAAGATAGATGACCAATACAAGTCAGTGTCTGGATTAACTGGCTTATCTAATGAGAAGTTAGAAGGTTGATCTGGTTGATCTTGCGGTAATAACTGTAATGAATTACCTATGAATAATACTTGATAACCATATGGAGATATCTTTTGTCTTGTACCTAATAACAGGTCATCATCTTTCATATCTTCTTGTGTTTTACCTTCAAAGATAGAAGTGATAATCTTGTTAATAACACCATACTTTTTAAGTTTGGCAGATGTCGTTAACCACATGGGTAAGTAGAATTTCCATGACATAACATCAATAGGATTACCTGTACCTTGTGGTATAGTACGAGATGAGAATGTAAGTCCATCCTGATATACAACTGTTAAAGATGTCCAGTCAATAAAGTTATCAGTATTTTGAATTTCTAATGACGGATTGAATAATGTTCCTAATTGTTCAATCAATTCTAATTTTTGTTGATAGTTAGTCGTCCAAAAGTCTACTTGTAATCTAAGTGTGTATGGAACTGGCATTAACTTTTCAACAGTAAATGCTTGACCCTGTGTCTCTCCGTAAGCGGCTGTAGTAGGATCATAATCTCTTTGACGTACATTTTGTTTCTCTACAAAGTAAGGCTCTTGTGTACGTCTTTGATCATACTCTAATCCATTAATAAAATAAGTTATCAAAGGTGCAGAAGGTAAATTACTTGCAGAGTTGTTTGCAATAATTGTTGATGCTTGTCTACTTGCATCTCCATATTGGATAGGTACTCTAACGAGTATAGGATTGCCGTTAGGATCAGTACCTGAAGTCACATACCAGTTGCTAAAAATTTTAGCAAACTGTAGTAAAAATCTTCTTATTTGATTGTCGTAAAAATATTGTGCCATTATGTTCCGTCACTTGGTGGATTGTCATCTGGTTCCAAATCTAAGATACCACTTAGTCCTTGAGCAGATGGTACGTTTGCTTCATCGTTGTTACTATATATCGTATCATCATTATTAATGAATCCAGATAATTGTGATGTGTCATCACTAGTAAAGCCTGTAGACGTTCTTACATCTTCACTGACTCTTAACCATAAAGTACCGTTCCAACGATATAACACATTAGGTGTATAATCTATACGTAAGAAATAATCTCCAACTTGTGGACTTTGCGGGAACGAAATACCTGCACCTGCTGGGAGTCCATTAGGGGGAGCACCTTCTCCTGTTAAGTAACCTGATGTATAACCAAAGTCACGAGGAGTATATCTTGCTATGTATTGAAAACGAGGATCACAATCAGCACGATAGTCCATTGTATTTGGACCATATGGTTCTGTACCTGTAAAGCCTGGTTGAGTAGGATCCTGATCTGCTGTTGCGTAAGTGTTATCAGCAGTACCATATGGACCTGTTACAGGACCACTTATATTAACTGTTAATAATTTTGTGCCTTCCATCTGACCTGAGCCAGTTGATGACATTTCTGGTGCTTCAACTGCAATGGATAAGTTTGCTTGTACAAACTTTGCTATCATTGCTTCTAAGTCTATATCTTGTTCACCATGTTTGGCTTGCATTACGTCAATGACTTCTTTTGGTATTCTTATACCAGTAGATTCATATTTGTATTTGTCACTTTTCATAGTAATGACTTCACCAGTAGCAGTTAATGGGCTATTACCGGGCATCCATGAACGTACATCGACAGGAGGTGCGGGTTGATTTTCTTTGTCAGATGGTACACCGTTTGCTTCAAAGATACCATAGCCAGGTACGACATATAAATTAGATGTATCATACCCGGCCTTCGGTACAATACGTGCGGCTTCTTTTAAATTAGCATCATTGATTCTAATATTTTCATTATATCGACCTAGAACATCTTTAAGTGTTTTACCTGTATCCAGTTCCCAGTACGGATCCGGATCAGTATCACCGGGTTTTGTTCCTGCAGGTACTTCTTGTAATGCAATATAATTTTTGTCACCAAATGTCATTGTATACCCTGCAGGGTATGTTTTGTTTTTATCCCAATCACCTAAGTAATTGTCTTTGTCAGTTGGTTGACGCAAGATATCCTGAAACTCTTGGCTATCTACTAATTTTTCACATTTGATACGCCATAGATGAGGGTACCATGTTTGTGAAAAACCTTCACTGCCATAGTTAGCATCTGTAACTTGATAAAATCTTTTTAGTGCTACTGGAAATTCTGTAGCATCATCGTTTAATGGATTGTAATCTAGTAAGTGAGGTAATTCGATAACATCACCTACCATTAACTTTCTGCCTATGATATCGATCATGTCATTGTAATGAACATTAATAAAAATAGTATCATTACTTAAAAATAAACCAAACTGACTAAGATCAAAGTCTAAGTTTTGTACGTTATAATGGCCCCGTAATCGATAAATATCCTTTTCATATTTTCTGTCTCTGTTCTCTAAAAACAACAAATCTTGTATATTTGTTGGGTCTAAAGAACTATATTGAGGTTGTGTAAAATCAGCAGAAGGTCCTTGATCCATCGGGCCTGCATACTTATGGACATAGAGATCAGTACCGCCAACAGTCAACTGCTCAGAAATACTTCTGTCTAAAAAACGGTAATCGTTTTGTTTCTGTTCCCGGTATAAACTTAATCTTGGCATATATATATTTATCTCAACACAATGAGACGCAGAATTTGGGTAAATAGAGGTTGAATTAAAAAATTATTTGATGTACAATGCGAACACTAAGTATGAACATTCATTTCATTAAGGGACAAAATGGCTAGACGTAAGCAAAAAACAGTTTATCTGACCCCTGAGCCAGACTGGGAAAAACACAAAAACATCGAAGACCCCGAAGGCCAGGCAAAAGCATACCAAGACTGCCAGTACTTTATTCGTACAGAAATCAGTGATAAGAAAAGACTAACTGAATTTAAGACTTGGCTTAAAAAAGAATCTGGCTACACCGAAGAAGAAATCGAAATTATTCTTAGGAACCCAGACTGGAACTTTAATTCTACAGGTACATCAGTCTATTTTTTAAATAGAGTTGGTTACATGCCAGAAGGGCATATAAATCATATTGCCAAACTCAAAGAAGAATGGTTAGAGAAAGGTAAAAAGATTGCTCAAGTAAAAGAAGAAAAAGCAAAAGACAAACCCAATCGTCCTTCTATACAAGAAATCATGCTTGGCAAGTTAATGGAAGCAGGTGGAGAGATCGATGGCATTATGGATCAACTGTTTGAAGATGAAATAAAAGTTGATGCTAAATTTAATACTGCTATTCTAAGAATATTAAACACATACAATCCTTTACCAAATCATATCCCTCAACTAGTCGAAAGTTATACATTTGAACAAAAAGAATTTAAAGAAGTTATTGAAGGGAAAGATGAACAATTAATTGAAGCATATAGTCATTTTAATAAAAGAAAAATTAAAAGTATTATCAGCGCCTATGATGCAATGATTGGAGTATTAAATTCATATCAAGCCCTTAAAATTAAAAATAGGGCTAAACGTAAAACTAAACCTATCACTCCTGAAAAAGCAACTAGAAGTTTAAAATATCAGAAAAGGTTTGAATGCGAAACAACTAACTTAAAATTAGAAAGCATTAGACCCACAGAGTTGCATCTGTCTAAAGAAGCATGGTGCTATGATACTGCTAAAAGAAAACTTCATCACTATATCGCAGACGATCTTGGTGGAGAAATGTTTGTTAAAGGAAACACTTTGTATGGATTTGACAAGTCTAAGAGTGCAATTAAGACATTACGTAAACCCAAAGAACAATTAAAAGAAATTATGGGCAGTAAGCCCGCGGCACGTAAATTCTTTGATGATATTAAAGCAGTCGGTGTTCAACCGAAGGGTCGTTTTAACGATTCAATGATTATTTTAAAGGCGTTTTAATTATATGGCAAATTATATGTTGATTGCGGGGTGTAGTCATGCCGCTGGTTCGGAAATAGATGGGAACTTATCAAGCCCAGAAAATCGTCAAGCAAGTTTTGGTAACCAATTAGCAAAAATGATGGATCATGTTCCCATCAATATTGCAAGGAACGGTTCTTCTAATGGTGCTATACATCGTAGTGTACTAAATTGGTTTACACTTAACCAAGATTTAGTGTCAAATAAAGCAAACAACCTTTTTGTTTTAGTCAATTGGGCAGAGAGTTGTAGAATAGAAGCACCTGTTCCACACGATGTAGGTATTGACCAAGATACTTGTGCTGATTGGGCAGACCCATCATTTTTAAGTTCAGTTCAAGTAAATGCAATGACAGATCCACATCATGTTGCTCCGCAAGAAAAAGAACAGTTTTTAACAGCACAAAGATTTTTGGTATATTCAGAAATTTATACTGAATGTCTGACTGCCAAGGATGCTTTATCATTGCAATATTTTTTCAAAGCAGAAAATATCAGATATCTAATGACAAATTCTGGTATTGCTTTTAACAATAGAAATATGAAATGGTTAAGACCTTATTTGTCAAAAATTGATGCCAAACGTTATTACATGTATAGAGACAATAAGTATGGTTTCTATGAAAAATATAAAGAAGCAGGAATGATTAACCCAAATGCCAAATATGGCCATCATGGAGCAGACGCACATCTATCCAGAGCCACTGATTTGTTTAATTATATAAAACAGAAAAACATTTAGACTGATAAATACTAGAAATAGGAATTTATCAATATGTCATCAGAACAACTAGCAGTACCAAACGGAGAAAACCTCGAGCAGTTAAAAGAAAATATGTTCGACAACATCCGTTATAGGTTGGGCGACGGTATTGTAGACTTAGAATTAGATCCAGAACATTATGAAGCCGCATATAACTATTGCATTAAAACATATAGACAACGTGCAGAGAATTCAGTACAAGAATCTTATACTTTATTGACAATAGAAAAAGATATTGATACATACACACTTCCTACTGAATTTATTAATGTAAGGCAATGTTTCAGACGTACAATCGGTCTTGAAACTGGTCCAGCCGCATCATCATTCGATCCATTCTCATCTGCTATTCTAAACACTTACTTGTTAAACTATAATTATGCAGGTGGATTAGCAACATATGACTTCTATGCAGGGTATGTAGAACTTGCCGCTAGAATGTTTGGTGGATTTGTTATCTATACTTTTGATCCAGTAACTAAAACAATTAGATTTGTTAGAGACTTCAAAGGATCAGGTGAACAAGTTCTTATTTGGGCTGACATCCAACGCCCAGAAACATCTTTATTGCAAGATCCGGGCATTGCACCTTGGATTGAAGATTTTACATTAGCAACTGTAACTATTTCTATTGGCCAAGCACGTGAAAAATTCTCAACTATTGCAGGCCCTGCAGGTGGCACTGCTCTTAATGGAGCGGCAATGAAGGCTGAAGGATTAGCAGGGCAAGAAAAATGTCTTAAAGACTTGCGTGATTACGTAGATTACTCACAACCTCTTACTTGGATACAGGGCTAATCACATTGCATGACGATTCATAGTTGTCAACTTACAGAATCAATTTGGTGTCTTAATGTAGAATGCGGACATGATCGCAATATACCATTCAATGGACACATCGATTCTGCTGAACCATATGACACTCAACAAATCGAACATTTAATTATTGGTTTTATGTTGTATGAGCCACAATGTGGCTGGGATTATACAAAATGGACAAAGCAGACTTTAGAATATTTACACACAAGTCAAATGTTCCCCAAGTTAACACATGTGTATTTACTACATGAAGGAACTAGAGTTAACATAAATGAATTGCCTGATCACTATATGGTCTTTGGACACAACACTCGATATTTTTTACTAAGGTCCGAAGGAACAGAAGAAAGAAGTTATGGATTAGATAATAACAATAGTTGGTTAGATACTTTTCAGAATAAAGATCGTAAAGCACTTTGGTTAATTGGAGACATTTCAGGTAGACCCCACAAACTACCTTTGTTGTATAAATTTTTAAAAGAAAATACACTTGAACATTTAGATTATTCTTTAACAAATACACTAAACAATTATGAAAACCCTTTTAAAGATTTCGATACACAAGATTATCAACCAATATTAGATGCTATCGATGAAAATTTAACATTAGACGACTTAGTAAAAATTTATAATCAACTTAAAAAAACATTGCCCGGAGATAGATTCACTGAAGTGACAGAAAAAGGTTTAGTAAATAGTTTTGACCTTGCTAACTATCTTTTTCCCGATGAATGGAATGATGCATCATTAATTGTTATGCCTGAGACATGGTTTGATAATCCTAATCCTCCTCACTGGCAATATTATACTGAAGAAGTAAATGAAGAAATGGAAGTTCGTCCTTTTTGGGAACATAACATTTATGCTACTACAGAAAAAACTTGGAAACCTATTGTAACTAAGAAACCTTTTATAGGAATTAGTAAAAATGATTTACAAGAAAAAACATTAGAAGGGTTAGGGTTTAAAACATTTAGAAAATATACATCTGAACCTGATCTAATAGTAGACCGTGGTTATGGAGAGCCTTCATTAGAAACAAAAACATATATTGACATTGCACATAAAAGAATAATTTCTTTTTTAGAATATATGGAAGGCTATAAGTACGGTATAATGGAAGATATCGAATATAATTACAAACATTGGAAATATGTGTTAGACCAAGAATGGCAATTATTATACCGATTTTGTCCTCCATTAAAACATGTCCCCAAACAGAAAATCTTACGAATGTTTATAACACCCTATGACCACAACATATACACAAACACGATTGACAAATATTCTGGGAAAATTGTTCAATAAAATACTTGACACTCTTTTATAAATCCTGTATAATATTATTACTTTACTACAGGACTATCCAATATGATTATAGGTATTACAGGACTTATCGGCAGTGGCAAAGACACTGCGGCTGACTATCTTATCAGATTTCATGGTTTTAGAAAACTCAGTTATGCAGGTCCTCTAAAAGATTGCGTATCTGCTATCTTTGGCTGGGACAGAGAAATGCTAGAAGGTACAACTCAATCTAGTAGAGAGTGGCGAGAAGAAGTTGACGAGTGGTGGGCAAACCGATTAGACATGCCTCATTTAACTCCTCGTTGGGTATTACAGTATTGGGGAACTGAAGTAGGTAGACGATCATTTCATAATGATATTTGGGTATCGTCTATCGAAAATCAATTACGTAAAATAGAAGATAACGTAGTTATTACTGATTGTAGATTTAAAAATGAGGTACAAGCAATTAAAAATGCAGGTGGAACTACAGTCAGAGTCAATCGAGGCGAACAACCTACATGGTTAAATGATGCAGTCGATTATAATTATTACGAAAACCCTCAAGCACTAGCAAGGTTAGTTGATTTAGGAGTTCATGCTAGTGAGTATAGTAGTGTCGGATTAGATTATGATTATCAAGTTGACAATAATGGTACAATCGATGAATTGCACAAACATATGGAGTTAATAGTCAACAGTTAAATCTCCCCTGTGCCACATTACATGTTTTCTTTTTACAACTTCAATACAATTTAAACATATCGTTCTTAAATTTGTAAAATCTGTATTTTGAGGTCTTCCGTCTATATGATACACTACCATTTGTGTAGAATATAAACTTTTAAATCCACATAAAAAACAATTATCTTGTTTTTCATATCCTGCTCTTTGCCAAAGATATATGGGCTTTCTTGTTTTGTTTACTTTACCGCATTGATTGCACATACTTCTATAATGTCGTTTGCCGTTCTTAATATAGTTTACGGCACAAACTTTTCTGTTGCAAATCTTACATATTGGTCTAGGTAAACTCATAACTGTATTTATAAAAATGCCTTCGAAGGTATGTTAAACCATAAATTTTTGTGCAACAAGATAAATAATAGTATGAAAAAACAATCAGGGTGTAACCCTCAAAATCATACAAAAGGAATATTATTATGGCACTAACATCACCAGGCGTAGAAGTAAGCATCATTGATGAAAGTCAATACTTGCCAGGCGCAACAGCATCGATTCCCTTCTTCTTGTTAGCAACAGCACAAGATAAAGCGGATCCAACATCAACAGCAACTGCGGCAGCCACAACAGCCGCAAACGCAGGTAAATTATACAGAGTAACTTCTCAACGTGATCTAGTTACTTTATATGGTAACCCATTCTTTTACACAGCATCAAACGGTACTCCGTTGCAAGGCTATGAGTTAAATGAATATGGACTATTAGCGGCTTACTCAGCACTTGGTATTTCAAATCAAGTATTTGTATTAAGAGCAGACGTTGATCTAGCAAGTTTAGTAGGATCAACAGGTCGTCCAACAGGGGCACCACAAAACGGTTCGTTTTGGTTAAACACAACTTCTTCTACATGGGGAATCAATGAGTTTAATTCAACAACAGGAGCATTTACAGCAAAAGCACCAATCGTTATCTCTGACTCTACTTTAGTGTCAATAGGTACACCTCTACAATCAGTAGGAAATATCGGTGACTATGCAGTAGTTGCTATACCTAATTATAGAAACCCTAACAATGACAATGCACCTACATATTGGTACAAGAATCGTCAGAATACATGGGTTGGTTTAGATTCAGTAGACTGGTTCAAGGCATGGCCTTCAATCACTTGTCCTACTTCTAATCCTACATTAACACAAGGCGATACAATCGACTTGATCGTTAACGGTACAAACTTAGCACAACTTACTGTATCAGCGGCTCCTAACAACACTATTTCTCAGTTAGCGGCAGACATTAACTCATTAGGTTGGGAATATGTTTCAGCGGCAGTAGTTGATAACAAACTTGAAGTTTATTCTTCACAGACAGGTGGAGATCAAGGTAGTTCAAACGTACCATTCTACATTAGATTTGCTAACGCAACAGGTACTATCTTTACAGACTTAGGATTTACAGGTACTAACGTAACTGGCTTCCAACCAAGAGCATTATATGGTACATCTGCTCAACAGCCATTATGGCAATCAGGACAGGCTCAGCCTGCTCCGACTGGCTCTGTATGGATTAAGGTTGACGGAACAGGATTACAACCAGTAATTTCTGAATATGATTCTACATCATCTTCATATACTGCTAAAACACCTACTTTTGCAGACTCTGATTGGGCACAAATCTATTCAGCAGACTCAACAGGTGGACAAGCAATTCCAGCAGGAAGTGTTTATGCACAATATGGATTTAACGGTGAGTACACAGCGGCTCCAGTATACTACTTCTATAGAGTAGCAACAGGTGCAACAGTAATTAATGGTACAAACACTGCACCAGACTTTACTTCAGGACCATATGTAGCAAGAGTTCAGATTTCAACTCCAGGTTCACAAACATTAAGTACCCCTTATACATTTAACTTGGGTGATGCAACTGATGCATCTGACTTTGTAACTGCATGGTCAGCGGCGAACATTCCTTACACTTCAGCAAGTGTAAACGATGATGGTTCAATTCAAATTCAACACACTTCAGGTGGTGTTATTATCTTAGATGATTATGACAACGTAACAGGTGTATCTTCTGGTTTATTCTCAGAAGCCGGCTTTACAACTGCAACAGCAGGTTGTAAGACAGGACCATTCAGAGATGATATCTCATTTACTCCTACTCAGAGTTCTACATCAGGGTCAGGTACTGCATTATCAATCGCAGTAACTAATGACTATGGTTATTATGACTTTGATCCGGATGCAGTAGTAAACGGCGGTACAGGTCATGCTGTAGGTGACGTAGTTACTTTCTCAGGTGCAGACTTGGGCGGTGCTTCACCAGCAAATGACTTACAAGTAAAAGTTACAAGTGTTACAGCAGGCGTTGTTACATCTTATACTTTAAGTACAGGTACAGGCGCAGATGCGTTCACAACTCAGTTGTCTAACTGGAGAGAGTTCTCATTAACAACTTCAGGTGCTGATTCATTAACAGCAAACGAAGGTGCTCCGACTGCAATACCTAGCAACTTTACTAACTGGTACTATTCAACAACTGATCAAGTAGATATTATGATCAACTATGACGGTAATTGGAAGGGTTATAGCCAACAAGGTTATGATGGTAATGGTTTACCTAGCCCATCAGTCGTAAATGCAACTGATCCTAATGGACCTATCGTAACTGCTAGTGAGCCTACTACTCAAAGTGACGGCACACCATTAGTATACGGTGATCTTTGGTTAGATACTTCTGACTTAGAAAACTATCCGTTACTTTACAGATGGCAGTCAGTACAAGCAACAGGTGGCGGTAGTGCTACTGATAAGTGGGTCTTAATTGACAACTCAGATCAAACTACACCACAAGGTATCTTGTTTAAAGATGCACGTTGGGCAACTAACGGAACAACTAACCCAGCAAATGATCCGATGCCGACCATCAAATCATTGCTAGGAAGTGATTACTTAGATGTTGATGCTCCGTTATCATCAAATTACCCACAAGGTATGTTGCTTTGGAACACAAGACGTTCTTCATACAACGTGAAGCAATATCGTGTAAACTACTTTAACAACGACAGATTCCCGAATGACACTTTACCAACACAGAAAGATGCATGGGTATCTGCTTCAGGTGATGCATCTAACGGTGCAATGAATGCAGGTCGTAAGGCACAAAGAGCAATGGTAACACAAGCATTACGTTCAGCAATTGACTCTAACGTTGCAATTAGAGACGAAGATAACTACTTCAACTTACAAGCAACACCGGGTTATCCTGAACTACAACCTAACATGATCGCATTGAACTCTGATAGAGGTGAGACTTCTTACATTGTTGGTGATACACCAATGAGACTGAAAGATGATGCAACTGAAATTCAGGCTTGGGCAACTAACGCCGCAGGTGCAACAACTACAGGTGAAGATGGACTTGTAAGTAGAAATACTTATATGGGTCTATTCTACCCATCAGGTATCACTAGTGATCTATCAGGTAACTTAGTTGCTGTTCCTTCATCACACATGATGGTCAGAACTATGTTGCGTAATGACAATATTGCTTATCCTTGGTTAGCACCAGCAGGTACTAGACGTGGTATAATCGATAATGCTACAAGCATCGGATACATCGATGACGAAGGCGAGTTTAACTCAATCAGAACACGTATTGGAATTAGAGATGTGTTATACACTAACTTTATTAACCCAATGGTATTCTTTACAGGTAATGGATTATTGAACTATGGTAACAAAACTTCATTTGATTCATCATCTGCATTAGACAGAGTAAACGTAGCAAGATTAGTTGCTTACATACGTAGACAATTAATATTAGCCGCGAGACCATTTGTCTTTGAACCTAATGACCCTCAAACAAGAAAATCTATTAAAGCAGTAGTAGAATCATTGTTCCAGGATCTAGTTTCAAAACGAGGATTATATGACTACTCAGTAGTTTGTGATGATTCTAACAACACTCCAGCAAGAATTGATCGAAATGAACTTTGGATTGACATAGCAGTAGAGCCCGTGAAAGCCGCTGAGTTTATCTACGTTCCGGTCAGAATATTCAACACTGGTGAGTTATCAGGATCTTAATAAAAAAGATATACAGAGAGGCTTCGGCCTCTCTGAATTAAAAAGATAAATATATATTAAGATATATTAAAACAGGAGATTAACAATGGCAACAGCCTCAGATACATTAGCAAAACTTTCGGTACAACCTGAGGGAGGCGCTAACCAAAACTTGTTGATGCCAAAACTTCAATATAGATTCCGTGTGAACTTTATTAATTTTGGTTTTGACGATGATTCTTCACTTATTCTTACTAGACAAGTAGTAGACTGTGCGAGACCACAAGTTCAGTTTGACGAAATCACTATGAACGTGTATAACTCACGTGTCTATCTTGCTGGTAAACACACATGGCAAACACTTGCTATCAACGTCAGAGACGATGCTTCTGGTAATGTATCAAAAGCAGTTGGTGCTCAGTTACAACGTCAATTAGATTTCTATGAGCAGTCTTCAGCGGCAGCAGGTGGAGATTATAAATTTGAAACTGAAATTCAAATCTTAGACGGTGGTAACGGTATCAATACACCAACAGTATTAGAAAACTGGTCATTAGCAGGTTGTTTCTTACAACAAGCAAACTATCAGACTCTAAACTATGGTACATCTGATGCAGTGACTATTGCTATGACTCTACGTTACGATAACGCAGTCCAGACAAATGCTGGCGGCGATCTAAACGGCGTACCGGGTGCTGGTGTTGGACAGTCTGGTCTACAGACATTCCCAAGTCAGATTGGTACTGCTACGTAAGTATTAGAATTATTTTAAATAGAAAAACCGGTTTCGACCGGTTTTTTTATGGGTTTATTGTTTAGATAAATACTCTTATAGGAGAATAATATATGTCGCAATGGCCTTTTACAACGTTACCGGACGATATACTTAACGCATTTGCAGGTAGAGTATATGTACGTGACTGGACACATGCCGCTAAAAACTTTTTGCCCGGAGGCATGGCCAATGCAGGTAAGGTTAAATTTACTTTCCATACTTGGTTTGAAATTAATCCTACAGCATATCAACCCCCAACAGGACAAAACTACGGATTACTTGTTAAATCAATTAAACTCCCCACATTTAATATGGATGTAACAGAAATGAATCAATACAATAGAAAACGTTTGATTCAATCAAAAATTAAATATCAACCGATAGAAGTAACATTCCATGATGATAATGCATCGCAAGTTACTGCAATGTGGGACGCATATTATAGATATAACTATGCAGATGCATGGAATCCTATTGTTACACCTTTCAGTACAGCGCCTGCTATAAAAGATTATAATAGACGTAACATATATGATCCATCAATATCAGGTGATACTGAATATGGTTATAGAGGAGATGCCCGAGGCGAAGGTGGAAATAGAGCAGACGGCGGAGAAAAAGTTCCTTTCTTTAATAACATTACTGTATATGGTATGTGGGCAGGAAACTTTATAGCCTATACTTTAATTAATCCTATAATTACACAATTTGACCACGACACTTATGATTATTCAGACGGTGGCGGAACAATGCAAAATAGAATGACTATCGACTATGAAACAGTAATATATAATTCAGGTAAGATAGGAGAAGATATAGAAGACGGTACAGGACTACCCCGACGTGAACTTAATGGAGATTTAGTAGCAGGATTCGGTGGACCGGATAGTTATGATTCAACTGAAAGTCCACTGGAACAGGGCGGTAATAATTTAATAGGTGATTTTCCACCTGCATTCTTAGGAGACGATGCTTCAGCAGAAGATTATATACGATTCTTAAAAGAAACATATATAACTCAAGGATCAGGTTTAATTGAAACTGCAAAAGATCAAATACAAAACGGAATTAGAGATGCAGTTTTTAATGCTTTAGGTATAGGTGGAGATACCGATACTCCAACAAACGGAGCAACACCGAGTATTGTAAACATTGCTAACCAAGGCACAGTTACAGGTGCTAATAATAATAATACACAAGAAAGTCCACCGGCGGCAGGCTCACAAAATAGCGGCGGCACGGGAGGGGCATAATGCCAATAGAAATAACATATAGAGAAAACACATTAGAAATTTTTGACACATATTACAGTGTGCCATTAAAAGTTAATGCCGCTGATTGGGATTCAGTATATTCATATTTCTTAGGTGTTTTAAAAGGTAATCCCGAATCTGAAAGAACTAAACAAACAGCATCACAATTTGCAACTACATTATTTAGAATAGCACAAGAAACAGGCACAAACATTCAAATCTTTATGGATTACTTTAAGGCTAATGTACAAACAAAAGTTCAAGTAAACACAGAAATGGCTTTTTATCTCAATTTATTAAAGTCAAAAACAGCATTGTATGGAGTATCAAAAGTGCCTACTCCTAATCAAGCAGTACAACGCAACGTATTGCCGTAGGGGTAACAAGTGCCTCGCAGAAAAAAATACGCACAAGGTATCTATACTGTAAAAAATCCACACAAATATGTAGGGAAAGGTAAACCTAAATACAGATCAGGTTGGGAACTTACATTTATGATTTTTTGTGATACTAATGACAAAGTAATCAAGTGGGCGAGTGAGTCAATTGTTATTCCTTATTTACATCCTTTTAAAGGTAGAAGAACTAATTATGTTCCAGACTTTTTTATTGTTTACCAAGACAAATATGGAAGAACAAACGCAGAGTTAATAGAAATAAAACCCAAAGCAGAAAGTATTATAACAGAAAAAGTTAAAAATGCAAAGCAACGAGCAACAATTGCTATCAATCATGCCAAATGGAAATCAGCACAAGCATTCTGCAAAGCACAGGGTATTAAATTTAGAGTAGTTACAGAAGATGACCTTTTCTACAATGGGCGTGGAAAGTAACTAAATAGATATATGACAAAGAAACTTGAAGAATTATTTGATATTGCATCCAGTGAAGAAAATGAACTGAATGAACCTATTCCAGGGGTAGCAGAAGAAGTTACTAAAGAAGCATTGACTAATTTAGAAAAGATTGAAACTGCTTTACCTACAGTAAGAGGACTAGAAGCATCAGACAGAGAAATGGATGAACTGAGTAAGAAAGCAGAAACTAGTTTCCAAGACTTAATGGACTTAGGAATGCAAGTTGATTCACGTTTTAGCGGAGACATTTTTAGTGTTGCTAGTAATATGTTAAATCATGCTATAACCGCTAAAACTGCTAAGTTAAACAAGAAGTTAAAGATGATTGATCTACAATTAAAGAAAGCAACATTAGATCAACGTCAAGCAAAAATGGAAGAAAAAATAGATAATATACCTTTAGGGGACGGTGCTCAAAATTTAGACCGCAATGAATTACTACGAGTATTAACGTCAAAAAACACAGAGGAATGATAAATATATTATACGGGAACTATACAATATGAAAAGTTTAAAACATTACATTGCAGAGTCAGTCCACACTTATGATTGCACAATCAAACTTGCTGGTGACTGTAGTAAAAATTTCTTAGAGTTATTTAAACATAACTTAAATAAGTTTGAGCCTAAATCAATTAAAGGGCCAACTTCAACTCCTATTATGAAATCACCATATGGTTTTCCTAATTTATCAAACGAACCAGTACACATCTTTAAGTGTGAGTTTGCATATCCCGTAACAGAACCAATGGTACAACAATTAGCACAATTGTTAGGTCACAATATTAATTACGTAAGAATGGTCAATACAGCATTTGATGATAGCATCGATAAAGAACTTGTCGGCTACGAAAATGAAATGAAAGACACACCTCTCTTACAAAATGAAGAAATGAATGACAATGGAAAAGAAGCCAGTGAAGAATATGGTGATAAGTACTTAGACAGCATTCATAAACATGCAGAACATAAAAACGTAGGTAAAGTAGGTTTGCCTGCTGATCAAAAGAACACTAAAGATGCTTTTGATCCTTGGAAGCCATGGTCAGATGATTCAATTAAAGGTCAAAAGAGTCCGATGACTGACGTTAAAAGAGGACCCAAGCCTGAAACATCAGCAGGGTACTAAGGAAGACATTATGGATTTTAAAGACATCTTAAACAAATTCGACAAAGCATCAAAAGAAGAATCTATTGTCGAAACTACTCCTAAAAGACCAGCAAACATGTTGACTGAATCAACAGAGTCTGGTGAAGTTGTAGAAGTTGTTGAAGGAGTTCAAGTACCTTCATTAAAAAATATGTTTGAAGAACTTTCACTAGAACCAGCAAAGCCTGGTGCACAAACAATTCATAAAGACGGTGAAGTAATCGGAACTGTTTCTAATCCAGCAGTTGCTAATCAAATGTCACAAGCAATCGACAAAGGCGAATTACAAATCGGTCAAGAAATGCAAGAAGCAGAACAACTTGACGAACTTGCTCCTTTAGCGGCATTAGGGCCAGCACTTATGACTGGTGCTAGAGTGGCAGGTCCTTGGTTAGCAAAACGTGGCGCTCAAATGATTAGTGGAGTCGCCAGAGGCGCAGGTAACTATGCTAAAAAGAACCCAATCAAAACTGCTGTAGGTACAGGGGTAGCCGGCACAGAGCAAGGTAGAGAACTTGCAGGCAACGTCAAAGACGGCGCTGTCGGAATGTATAACTTAACCAACACAACATTTGAAAAAATGAATGATATGATCGATTCAGGTAAACACACGTTTGACCAAGCCTCTCAAAAAATTGCAGACTTAGGTGACGGCGCAGGTGGTATGATTAGAGGCGCAATCGGTGATGCCGCATTTGATACAGTTAAAAGAACAGCATCAACATATGGTCTTCCTTTACTAGCCGCAGTAGCATTACTATACGGCGGAAAGAAAGTTTTAGATAAAGTAATGGACAAAGACGAAGATACTGTTAGAGAAGCAAAAGATTGGATCTCGGGTGCTATCAAAGACCCAGGTGCATTCTCAGCAAAAGCAAAAAGACATGGAATGACAACTAAAGCATTTGCTAATCACGTATTAGCAAACAAAGATGATTTCCCTGCAAAAACAGAAAAACAAGCAAATCTTGCTAAAACATTAGGCAAGATGAAAGAGGGCGAAATGCCCCCACAAGGTCCAGGACAAGCATCTCCTTTAACATTTGAAGGTGCTCAAAATCCACCGGATGACGGTTCACATAATTCATCTAACGATGAAAAAGGCAACGCCGCGGCAAACGCCGCATTGGCAGCCAACGATGCTGATACACCGCAACTTGTAAAAGAAAAAGCAAAAGGTAAAGTAAGCAAGTCGAGTAAATTACCTAGTATTTCAAAAGTGAAATCTATGTGTAACGAAGGGCTGTCTACTAAAGAAATACAACAACTGCACCCTAAGTGCAACCAACAAGAACTTAATATTATGATTAAAAATACTAAAACAAACTTAAAAGAAGGCGCAGATCACATTCTGAAGGCCGCAAAGCACATGGGTCATGCTCATGGTTTATGTAAAGGATCTTATGCATGTCCACATGATGCAGGTTCTGAAGGTGCAAGAGCATACCACGAAGGCTACAAAAAAGGTCTTGACGAAGCATGTGGCATGGGAATCAAAAACGAACCAATCGCAGGTATGGAAGAAGGCGTACTCGGTGGAGTAGGCGGTGCTATTGCAGGATCTAAATTAGGTGGCATGGCAGGCACAGCAATCGGTGGTTCAATCGGTGGCGTTCCTGGAGCAACTATAGGTAAGGCAGCAGGCGCGGCACTAGGTGGAATCGCAGGTGATAAATTAACAGGCGACGGCATCTTTGAAGAACCAGCAGATGAAGTTGTAGATACTATGGCATCTTACGGTGCAATGGGCGAAGCAGAATCTTCACCAGACGGAGACGTTGGTGCTGATGATGACGGTGCATATGACAAATATGACTGGGACGCACAAACTGTAGCACGTAAAGGCATTGACGAAGATGAAATGGAAGAAGGTAATGCATTTACAGGCGCAATGGCAGGAAAAGAAAAAGGTGAAAAGTTCACAGTAGGCGACAAAACATTTACAAAAACATCAGAAGCCGCTACATTAGAAGAAGATGAGTGGACTTTTGAGTCTTTAGAAAAAGAATTAAACTCACACTTAGTCGAAAGCACAGAAGAATCAAAAGAACAACTTGACGAAGGCTATACAATGTCTATTACTCAAGGCGAAGAAAATCAGCCAGACAGAGTAAGTGTTAATGCCACAGATGCAGAAGCAGACAAGTTAATCAAGTTTGTTAAAGACGTAGGCTTAGGTAACTATGGTGATGCAGAAGTATTAGATGCACCAGGTGAAGTTGCAGACGTATCATTTTATGGTAGCCCTGAAGTAGAAGTAGAGCCTCAAAGTTCACACGATGACATGCTCAAGTTAATGGGTATTGTAGACGTAGACGGTGACTATGAAGATGAAGTAGAAGCACCCGGCGTAACAGACGTTGACGTACAAGTAGATGAAAAGTCATGTGACGAATGTGGTGGCGGACATAGCATGGAAGAAGGCTGTGGAGACAAAGCATACGAAGATCAAGGTTATGATGACAAAGAAGATGAGTCATTAGGTATGAGAACTGGTAAAGAATCAGGTAAAAAACAGTCTATGAAAGACCGTAGAGATGATTCTTATGGTAAGTTCGGTAAACGTGACTCTGAACATAGAGATGTTTCATTAGAAGAACAAGAAAAAGATGCAGGATTATACGACAAGTATGATTGGGACGCATCTACAGTTGCTAAAAAAGGCATTGACGAAGAATCTGATGCTGAAAGAGACGATCATGCAGAACGTGCAGGTAAAGAAGTTGCACGACACGCAAAGTACGACGGTCGTAAGCACCCAGGAAGAGATGGTGAAGACATCGTTAAAGATTTAGAATACGATGACTGGAAAGATAAGCATCATATGGAAGAAGATCAAGGCTATGATGACAAAGAAGATGAGTCATTAGGTATGAGAACTGGTAAAGAGTCTGATAAGAAGCAAAGTATGAAAGATCGTAGAGATGATTCATATGGTAAGTTTGGTAAGAGAGATGAAGAACATAGAGAAAAATCTTTAGAAGAAACTCTTGCTCAGTTAGATGAACTTGCTCAGTTAGATGAAAAGCAAGGTTATGATGACAGAGAAGACGAACAACTAGGTATGAAAGACGGCAAAGAATCTGATAAGAAACAATCAATGAAAGATCGCCGTGATGATTCACGTGGTAAGTTTGGTAAAAGAGATAAAGAAGATGACAATAAACCTCGTTCTTTAGAAGAAAATCTTAGAACTTTAGACTTATTAGCAGAAGTAGGCGCAGAAACTTCAGAAGAACCTACTCAACCATTATCACAACATGATGATGAGAGACTTTTAACTAAAGAAGGCGCAGAGGATGCCCCTAAGGACTCTATAAACGATGGTGAGAACGAAGAAATCACTGAGATGGAAACTGATGCTCAAAGAGAATTCAAAGTAGCAGAAGGTGAAGATAAGCCAGACTTTGCTGACATCGATGATGATGGCGACAAAGATGAGTCTATGAAAAAAGCCGCTAAAGATAAGAAAGAAAAAGTTGATGAATGGGCAAATGATGCAGGTAAGAAAGGTACTGATACAGCATTTGAACAAGACATTGAGTTTATGACTAAAGTTATCTCTGGTGGTCTTAACAAGCAGAAGTCAACAGGTCAAACAACTATCCCAGTTATTGCTGGTCAAGAAGACAGAATGGGATATAATGGTGCTGACGTTGTTAAAGAGGGTTCTGTTGTTTCATCTAATGGATTCGCAACTATTTTAAACAAGTTAGATAGTATCAAAGAATAAAAATAAAACGTTGTACCCCGTTTAAATACCCGGCTCTGTCGGGTATTTTTTTATCTAAGTAATAAGAACTAAGATTGATAAATACTAATATTAGGATAGAATTACTATGGCACAAAGAAATATTGACTTCGGAGCATTCCCTGACGATCCAGATGCAGATGCAATACGATCGGCGTTTGAAAAAGTTCAGTTAAATTTTACAGAAGTATTTGCAGGACTAGGTGATCAAGCAGTTGTCTCAGTCAATAAAACTGCAGGACCTGGCATATATTTAGTTAATGGTTCTCCAGTAGGTAATGTTGTATTAGGTGCAAACATTGCTTGTGTACAGTTTTCTTCAACAACATTATCAGTAGGTCGTTCACCGGGTACAGGTCCAGGTTCTGCGACTATTACTGATTCTACTCAAACATTATATATTGATTTACCTAACACAATAGCAAACGTTACTGACGTTGTAGTATCAAATAGTGTACAAGGCAACGCAATTATAGGTAATCTATCAGGTGATTTTGGATACGTATTAGCAAATGCATCATCTGGAAATGGTAATATAGATGCTAACAATATAACATTGACAGGTGCTGTTGTAGCATCTAATGTTAGTGGTAATGGTGCTGGGTTATCAGCACTCACAGGTTCAAATGTAACTGGACAAGTAGGGAACGCATTAGTTGCAGGTACAGTGTACACTGCGGCGCAACCTAACATTACTTCAGTAGGAACTTTAACAACACTAGATGTAATGTCAACAGTAACTGCAACAGCATTTACTGCAAATACAGGTTTATTTACTGGCGACGGCGGTGGTTTATCAAACATCGTTGGTGCAAATGTAACAGGAGAAGTTACTAACTCTGCGACAGCAAACGCAGTAGCAGGCGCAAACGTAAGTGGAGAAGTAGCATTCTCCGCAGTAGCAAATTCAGTAGCAGGATCAAATGTATCTGGTGCAGTCTCATTCGCAACAACTGCTAATGCAGTCGCCGGAGCAAATGTCTCTGGTGAAGTCGCATTTGCCGCTACAGCAAATAGTGTTGCTGGCGCAAACATATCAGGCGAAGTTGCATTCGCCGCTACTGCTAATTCAGTTGCAGGTTCTAATGTCAGCGGCGAAGTATCATTTGCACAAGTAGCAAATTCAGTCGCAGGTGCAAACGTAACAGGTGAAGTAAGTTTTGCAAGTACTGCAAATAGTGTTGCAGGAGCAAATGTCTCAGGCGCAGTAGCCAATGCTACACATGCATTATCAGCAGACTCAGCAAATGCAGTAGCAGGTGCTAACGTAACTGGTGAAGTAGGTTTTGCGGCTGTTTCAAATTCAGTAGCAGGATCAAATGTTTCAGGTGAAGTCGGATTTGCCGCAGTTGCTAATAGTGTTGCTGGTGCAAATGTAACTGGTGAAGTATCAAATGCCGCAACTGCAAATGCAGTCGATGGCGCCAACGTATCGGGTACGGTTGCAAATGCTACACATGCAACCACAGCAAATACGGTAGTTGATGCGGTACAATCAAATATTACAACTGTAGGTACATTAAGTTCATTAGATGTATCAGGCAATCTTAGTGCTGGCAATGTAACAACAACTGGTACATTTACTGGTGATGGTGGTGGTTTATCAAACATCTCTGTATCAACAGGATCTTATATCGAAAACGGTACAAGTGAAGCAAGACTTGACACTGACGGTCCTTTCAGAGTTACAGTTGGTGGAACTGCAAACGTATTACAAGTTAACAATACAGGTACAGAAGTAGCAGTAACAGGCTCAATGTCTGTATCAGGTGGATTTGATAACAACATAGACTTTAACAGCACATCTAATTTAGGGCCAGTAGGCAACGTAACAATTACAGGTGGTGCTACTGGAGCATTCTTAATGACAGATGGCTCTGGTACTTTAACATGGGACACAGCAACTTTAGTTCCAGCACAAGGCGCAGATACACAAATTATATTCAATGACGGTGGAAGTACATATGCCGGTAACACTGGACTAACGTTCAATAAAACATCAGGTAATGTGGCAATACCAGGCAACTTAGCAGTAACAAGTGCTGTATCTGGTACAACACTTGAAGGAAGTTTATTAACAAATGCACAACCAAACATTACAAGCCTTGGTACATTAACAAGTTTAATTTTAAGTGGTAATCTCAATACTAACAGTGATCTTATCACTAACGCAGGTAACATTACAATTGCTAGTGGTACAGGATCATTTATAGGAAATGGTGCAGGATTAACAAATATTACAGGAGCAAACGTAAGTGAAGTTCCTTTAGCAACATTAGCAACTACTGCTACAACAGCAAACGCAGTTGCAGGTGCTAATGTATCAGGAGAAGTTCCCTTTGCACAAGTAGCCAATTCAGTTGCTGGTGCAAATGTTTCAGGCGAAGTTGCATTCGCCGCTACTGCTAACTCAGTAGCAGGTGCTAACGTTTCTGGAGCAGTTGCAAGTGCTACTACAGCAACAACTGCCACAACAGCAGATACCGTAACAACAGCATCACAACCCAACATCACTAGTGTTGGAACGTTATCGTCATTATCTGTTACAGGTAATGTGTCTGCAGGAAATGTATCGGGCACTGGTGGTGTCTTTACATACGTATCAGGAGATGGCGCTAACTTAACAGCAATAGACGGACAACAAGTTACAGGTGAAGTAGACTTTGCACAAGTAGCAAATAGTGTCGCAGGTGCTAATGTATCAGGGACTGTCGCATTAGCAACAACCGCAGGAACTGTGTCTACATCAGCACAGCCAAACATCACATCTGTTGGAACTTTAACAGTATTAGGTGTAAATGGTATTGTAACAGCACAATCGTTTACAGCAAATACAGGGTTATTTAACGGTGATGGTGGTGGACTATCTAATGTGGCGGCAGCCAATATTAGTGGTATAGTAGCAAACGCAACATATGCAACATCAGCAGGTAGTGCGGCATTAGCATTAGATATTACAGGAGCAACACAACCTAATATTACTAGTGTAGGCACACTAACAAGTTTAACAGTGTCTGGTAACATAACTAACCAGACTCACATTATTAAAGATGTAACAACCGCAACAGCAGGTGGCACCGATCAATCAGGAGCAACAGCATTAAGTGGAGCAGATATATTCTCAGTTACTACACCTAGCAATAACAACGGTGTTAGATTGATGGCTGCTACTCCTGGCTTATGTATATACATCAAAAATTTAGATCCAACAGATACATTAAAAGTATATCCAGCATCTAATGATGCGATTGACGGTAACGGAACTAATGGAGCAATGTCAATAGGTCCTTTAGGACAAATTCAATTTGTAGCCCACAGTTCATCACAATGGTATACTGTCGGCGCAACATATGCATAATGTTTTGCATCTTTAGAAAGGATAAAAAACAAATGAAATTATCAAAGAATTTTACACTCACAGAGTTTGAAAAAAGTCAAACTGCTATACGTCAGGGTTTAGATAACACTATGCCTGAAGAACATTTAGAAAATGCAAAAGCATTATGTGAAAACGTATTACAAAAAGTAAGAGATCATTTTGGACCTGTAATTATTAATAGTGGATATCGTGGATCTGCTCTTAATAAAGCAGTAGGTGGAAGTGCAAAATCACAACACTGTAAGGGTCAAGCCGCAGACATAGAAATACATGGAGTATCTAATTACGATCTTGCTAAATGGATTGAAAAAAATACAGATTTTGATCAAGTAATTTTAGAATTCTACACTCCGGGTATACCTGATTCAGGTTGGGTGCATGTTACTTACAATACTGCAGGTAATAGAGGCAAGTCTTTAACTGCATCTAAAGTCGATGGCAGAACACATTATTCTTTAGGTCTCACTAAATGAGTAATCATCCTGAGTGGGTAACACCAGCCGGAAGTATAGGCGCATTCCCGTCTCAAGTTCCTATGACATTTACGTTTGTAGCAACCCCAGAACTTCCTGCAACAGCAATTACTTACGCAGTATTGAGCGGAAGCATACCTTCAGGATTATCATTAGATAGTGAAACTGGAATATTATCAGGTACACCTGCAACTGTGGGTGCAGACACTACTTACAATTTTTCTATTAGAGCAACAGACGATTATCTAGGTGATACACAACGTATTATGGATAGAACATTTAGTATGATTATTAGTGGTGTTGCAACACCTGAATTTACTACTCCTGCAGGTACTATTTTAAATTCAAACGACAGTGTATGGAGAGAATTGCAGATAGAATATACAAATCCAGTAACGACTAATCCAATATCTATTAGGAAAATTCAAGGAACATTGCCTCCTGGATTAGAAATTAATGAATCAGGATTAATTAGAGGTTATCCTGAACCACCCGTCATTAGTGTTAATTATAGTACTGTTAATACATCAGTATTAGCCATATCATCAAACGTTTTGACAGTATTGAGTACAACAGGATTTATTAAAGAAAGGCCTATTATATTTAATGGTGCAGTTTATGGGGACATTGTAGCAAATAGAGTATATTATGTCAAAGATATTTTAAGTGCAACTACATTTACAATATCATCAGCACGTGGCGGAGCAGAAGAAATTTTATCAGATGGCGTAGGAACATTTGGAGCATTATTACCACAAATACAAACAGGTGAGCCTACTGTACAAACATATTCATTTACATTAGAATTAGTATCACCATTAGGAAATGCATTAGAATCATATAATATTATTATTGCAAATCAAAATGCGCCGATAAGTGCAGGAGGTCCTGGCCTTCCACCAAACAGCAGAATACCTAGTGTCTTAAATACAAGACCACAAACATTTGATGTTGCAACCAATGATCCAACTAACTATGGTTATTATGTATTTCCTAATGATGATCCAAATACTACGTATTCACCAAGTGAAGAAGCAAATATAGGAACCTTTCAAAGTGGAGAATATTTTGCATGGAGAATGTTAGGAAAAGATTTTGATGGCAATGCTTTAGAATATCGATACACTGATCTACCTTTAGGATTAGTAGGAGATTCAGTGACTGGATGGATAACAGGAACGCCTGTAATTGCTGATAATAGTATTTCAAATTATACATTTAGTGTTAATGTAAGAAAAGCAAGTTTTACATCTATACAAAGTTCCACATTTAAATTTAAAATGACTGTTACAAATGATATATTAGGAGTAATCAATTGGACAACACCTAATGATCTTGGTAAAATGAATAACAGTGAAACATCTATTTTAGCGGTTAATGCAACAAGTGATGTAGAACTTGAATATAGAGTTACGAGCGGCACATTACCTCCCAACTTACAATTGTTAAGCAATGGTGAAATATCAGGTAAAGTAGCATATCAACCCAATGATACATTTACAGAACCAAACGCAGAAACACCGTTTACATTTACAATCGAAGCATATTCGCCTTTTTATCCTGTGATTAATTCTACAAGAACGTTTACATTAACTATCGTACAAGAATTTATTCAACCCACAGATACTTTATATATTAAATGTGTACCAAATGTTGCAGATAGGAATATTATTAATTCATTACTTAACAATACAATGATTTTCCCTGAACAAGATTTGTATAGGCCAGAAGACGTAAACTTTGGTAAAGCAACTAATATTACATATGAACATGCGTATGGTATATATGCAAGTGATTTTGAAGAATATGTAGCCGCTATTGACAAGAATCATTATTGGAGATATATTACATTAGGTGAATTAAAAACAGCAGTTGCAAAAAATTCTGCTGGAGAAATAGTTTATGAAGTAGTTTATTCTCAAATACAAGATGATCTAATAAACCCAAAAGGCAAAAGCATCAGTGAAGAAATTTTATGGCCTAGAAGTATACCACTTAGTAAAGGACCATGGTACACAAGTGTAACAGATATCTACACAAGTTATATAGATACAACCCCCGACGGACAACAAATACAAACAGAAGAAACGTTTGAAGAACAATTAATCGTTTCAGAAACTGAATTACCTTTGTTAACAGAAACAAGTCAACCAGCATATTATACAAGTTTAACTCCTGAATTTGCAAGAGCATTGTATCCTAATTCATTGCCAAACATGAGAGACAGAGCAGGACAGAACTTAGGACAAGAATTTGACTTTAGACTTCTTCCTGAATGGATGACTAGTCAACAAGCAAACGGTTCGACTTTAGGATATACTCCCGCTTGGGTTCTTGCTTATTGTAAGCCGGGTACCGCTGATACAATTAAAAACAATATTGAAACTTTATGGGTAGATCCTTTAGGTAAACCATACACATTGAACACAATTAACTTCCAGTTAGACAGAATTACAGTTAATAAATCTACTACGTTTGACTATGATAATAACACTAGTCCGCCCGCATGGACAGGATTACCTAGTGCATCTCCAGAACCTAATCCTATTGATTCTGAAGACTTTCATGTTTTATTTCCTAGAAGAACTGTTTTACCAGACGAAGGAAATGTATCTGGATAATTTGTGTTGATAAATAGTATATTGAGAGATTATATAAATTATGACTAGTACAATTAATACAAACGGAATAGACGGAAACTATCCTGTCCCGGGACAGAATAACAATTCTCAGGGTTTCAGAGATAATTTTACGGCTATCAAAAATAATTTAAATACAGCCGAAACAGAAATTTCAGACTTACAAAGTAATGCTGTACTTAAAGCGCCTTTAACTGGTATTCCGTTAGACAATAACATGGCCAATACTTTGATTAGTAATGCCGCTGTTAGAACGTTTCGTAATACTACATATAATTTAGGTAATAACGTATCAGGAACAGTCGTAGTCGATTGTACATTAGGTGATGTACAATTTGCAACTATTACAGGAAACACTACGTTTCAATTTGCAGGTTGGGCACCTACTTCAACAAAACACACAATCACGTTAGACTTAACTGTTGCAAACACTGATGCATTTTTAATGTTCCCTGCTGAAGTTGTTGGTAGTGGTGACATTTTAGAAAACAACATAACGGTTAGTGGCAACTTAGCAATTGCTAAAGCACCTTATGATGTAACTAATCTCGTATATGATTTTTCTACTATTGATTGTGGTAATACAATTTTAGTAGAACCAGTCAACAGAAGTTATCAAATCTCACAAATCGAACAAAGAGAAGCAATTATTCCTACAGGATATGTAGGTGACAGAAACGGTGATGTTGCATTCTCTACAGTTATCGAACCACAAACAATAACTGATACAGGTAACGTTTTTACTGCCGGAACATTTGTAGTTGGTAGAGAATATATTATTGTTTCTACAGGAGACACTGATTTTACTTTAATTGGAGCCGCAGATAGCAACCCGGGAACTGCATTCGTAGCAACTGGTGTTGGTACAGGAACTGGAACAGCCAGTGACAATACTTTAATTACAGACAACACTACTGGTTTTTATGTAGGCATGCCAGTAGAGTTTACAGGACAAAATGGCAACACAGTATTTGGAGGAGTCTCTGCGGGTACAGATTATTATGTAACATTTGTCGAAGATGATACTAGTTTTGCAGTAAGTACTACGTTGGGCGGTAGCAATATAGCACTGACTACTGGCAACAGTACAATGCAAGTATCACCTATTAAACATGTTTATTATGCTACAGGAACATTTGACAGCACAGTGAATTCTGTTAATTTGCATGAAACTACTGCATCAACAGACTTAATAGAATTGGCAGCCACTGTTCCAAATGTTGCATCATATGGATTAAATCAACCTATCGTATTTTCAGGCAGTGAGATAGAATTAGACGATGCAGGTCTTTTAGCAAATACTACATATTATATTGCTTCTATCGATACAGGTGGTGCAAACACAGCAATATCAATAAGCCGATCACGTACAAATGGCGTAGCAGACGGCAACGTATCATTATCTGATCATACATTTACTTCAAACATAGCATTAGGTAATGTGTATACACAGGGCCACGACATTTGGAAAAGAATTAGGCTAGACTCGTTTTAAAGGATAGGCTATGTCAGGCATGCATCATCCATTTATCAACGATCTTTCTGATAAAAGTATAGAAGAATTACAAGAAGCAATTTCTGATCTTACTACTAAAATTACATTTGCACATCGCATACAAAATCAACCTATGATTAATCAATTAGATATGATTCTTAATAGTTACAAATCTGAACAAAAGAAAAAATTAGATAAATTGTTTGCTGAAAAAGAGATAGGTGATAACATTAAAGTAGATAGAAAATGAGTACCAGAATAGAAAAAGATTTAGGTTTTTCTACAGCAATACATTTTGCTGATACATTCATGTTAAATGAATATTTAATGACTTTATCTATGTTAGTAGAAACAGAGGACATTGCAGAACAAAATATTGCTTTAGAACGTTTACTGCATTTTGTTATAAACGTATTAAACAATTGTATTTTTATCAACGAAAACAACACCAAAGAAATTAAAAAATATAAAGAAGCAGGTATTAGAGTTTGTGAACTGCCCGATGATCCTTTTGATCAAATTATTTCTATGGCACTTTTGCAAAAGTTTAATTCTATTACTGAAGGACGAATTAAAGTTACAGACTGCTCACTAAGTTCTCATTTAAGTGACGGTGTTCGTTTCTGTACAGTTTCAGAAATAGTAGAGAGTAACATAGATCAAGGAAACCATAAATGGTGGAATTGCAGTACACTCTGCATTGAACATTCTAAACCAGATGATAACAATGATAATATTGTTAAACTTTTTTCTAATGATGAATGGGAAAAACTATCACTCAACTTTAAAAAGGGTAAAAAATCTTCCAAAAGTTAGACCTTTTTGCTTGTAAATCAACAATAATAGTGTATAATATATCATATGATTAACGATTATTACGGACGCCCTATATATACTGAACGAGATTTAGTAGATATCTACATGACAAATCCAAATCAGAAATTAAAAGGTGTTCTTACTAATAACAAAATAGAAATTGATCCAAGCCTAGAAATAGAAAATGTTCCTGAGTTAATAGAACACACATTAGCACAAGTTTCTGTTGCAGATTTTGATGAAGAAATGCGAAGCAAATGGCATATGCCTACAAAATACAGAGAACTAGACATTGCTAAATGGTTACTAGAACAATGTAAACACGAAGAAGAAATACAACGTGTAGGAAAAGAATTGTTATTGTATCAAAAACGCGGACAATTTCAACTATTGCAGTATATGAAATATCTTGTTGATTTAATGAGAGAACATAATATCGTATGGGGAGTAGGTAGAGGGTCTAGTGTATCAAGTTTTGTTTTATTTTTGATAGGAATTCACCGTATAAATAGTATATACTACGGTTTAGACGTTGAAGAATTTTTAAAATAGGAAGCAATATGGGAAGAATATATAAAACGGCAAGGGGAAGATCACTAGACATGGCGTCTTTGATTGCGAAACAAGAAAAAACACGTGCTGTTAGTAATATTAATGCAATTAATTCACGTGGTGATGAAATCGATCAAGCAGGAAATGTAGTAAGACCTAATACTCAACGAGTTGCAGATTCATACGCATCACAGGTAGGAACTCAAGGTGCAGTAAGTTTACAAGAACGCCCTGAAAATCCTAATATTAGTAAAAGTGCTAATCCAAACGCTCCATTATCTCCCAAACAAAAAAGAGAACTTGAAGCATTAGAAAAAGTAGAGTCAGGTGCAGTGGAAGAAAAGGCGCCTACTGAGACTCCTATGCTAGATAAGTTAGTAGAAGAATCAAAACCTAACGTGCAAGAAAGTGTGCAACCTGTAGCAGAAGTGGCGCAAGAAAGTGTAGAAGAATACGTAGCACCCATTGAAGCAGAGATTGCTCCTATTCCCCCTGCAGAACCTGAAGAATTTGTAATGAAATCAGCAGACGAAGCACCAGATAGTTTCCCTGCAGAAGGAGAAATAGAATTACATCCTGAAGAGGCTGAATTAGCAGAACTTGAAGAAGACTTTGATATCGAAGCAATTAAGAAAGCGGCTTTAGAAAACATTGTAACAGAACAACCAAAAGCAAAATCTAAAAAGAAGGGTAAGTAATAAATGGCAATAGGACTTAAATCTAATATCAATCGTATACATTGTAAATCATTGAGAGCAATCAGTGATAAAATTATTGTACATGGCATGGAGTTCGGTGAACAGAAACTTGCATCTGGTATCGTGCTAGTAGACGATGATAAAAAGTCTACAGGAATCAAGCCTAGATGGGCACAAGTATACTCTATCGGTCCACAGGCAAATACTGAACTTAAAGAAGGACAATATGTAATGGTAGCACATGGTCGTTGGACACGTGGTATTAACATTACAGACGAAGAAGGGGACAAGACAATTCGTTGTGTTGACCCAAAAGATTGCTTGTTAGTAAGTGATGAACCACAGACTAACATGGCATATGGAGATAAAGAAGGAGCATAGTGTTCGGATTTTTTACTTATGTGTTCATGTGAATACATATAATGAAAAATTTAAAGGAGACTATATGAAATTTTTTATTTTCATTCTGGCACTAGTTTCATTCGGTGCTACAGCCCAAACGGTTATCAACTATGACGATGGTTCTACATTGACCCTTGAAGAAGGTGAAATGATTCACGTTACTAAAGGTAAATTGTATCAACAACGCACTTATAATAGCGGTAGAACTATTCAGTTCAAAGAGTTTCCGGAAACTGCTCGGCGTGATTATGTTGAAGTAGATAACGGAACTGATGACGACATGGCAATGGGATCACACGCCTGGTGTGATGCATATGTTCCATGGTCAGAAGGTTTGACCTTCACTATGGTTGCATGGCAACGTTATTGTGATACAAATAATGACGGTGTGTATGACGAAAACGATGACGGTTGGGAAGGCTAAAATAAAGGGCACATTGTTGCCCTTTTTCTTTAATTAATGATTGACATCTATTCATTAATCCTATATAATAACAGTATTAAATTAAACTCAATGAGGTATCAATGAAGAATCAGTTGTGGGTAGAAAAGTATCGTCCGTTATCTGTAGATGATTATGTGTTTACAGATCCAATTCAAAAAGAACAAGTTCAAAACTGGATAGCAGAAGATAGTTTCCCTCATTTATTGATGTCTGGTGACCCCGGTACAGGTAAAACTACACTGGCAAAAGTGTTGATTAACGAATTAGGTATCGAAGAATATGACGTATTGACTATTAATGCATCACGTGAAAATGGTATTGACATGTTGCGTGAAAAGATTAATGGCTTTGTGCAGACTATGCCGTTCGGCAAGTTCAAGGTGGTGCTGTTAGACGAGGCAGATTATTTAACTCAGCCCTCGCAGGCAGCCTTAAGAAATGATATGGAAGCATACCATGAGACTGTAAGATACATTCTCACTTGTAACTATGCCCATAAGATCATTCCTGCACTAAAGTCTCGTTGTCATCAATATCATATTGCTAAGCCTGATATGACAGAGTTTACAGCAAGAGCGGCAACTGTGCTAGTTACAGAAAAAGTTGAGTTTGAATTAGATGTATTAGATACATATGTTCGTGCAACTTATCCTGACTTACGTAAGTGTCTCAATCAATTGCAAGTAAACAGCGGCTCTGGCGCTCTCAGGCCCCCTCAGAGTGAAGGCCAGAGTGAAGATGAACTCTTAGTCGAAGCAACAAACTTGTTTAAAAGCGGTAATTTAATCGAAGCAAGACAACAATTGATGCAATATATCGCATTGTATCCTACTAGAATCGAAGATACATATCGTTGGATGTATGATAACTTAGACTTGTTTGGGGCAAGTAATGAAGAACGTGATGCAAATATCATTGTTATCAGAAATGGTCTAGCAAATCTGCCGTTAGTAGGTATCCCTGAGATATCACTCGCCGCAACTTTAGTTGAGTTGACTTCTTAACCATATAAATAAATGATATGAGATATTTACTAATACAATACATTCGCAAACCAAATGGTCAAATAGATGAATTGGTTCAAGTTTCACGCAAATTAAAAAAATCAGACATGAACACAAAAAATGTGATTATGGACTACTCTGATAATTCAGTTCAAAAATGTGTTATTGAAGGTAATAACCACGATACAACATTTGAAAAAATGAGTTCTTATTACAAGAGAATTTACCCTAAACTGATTGAGCAACTTGAAAAAGAAGGACCAATCGAAAAGAAAGATAAAAGGAATAAAAAATGAGAAATAAATTTAAAGAAGTTTTGTTAGATTTTGGACAAGGAGCATACATATTTGCATGGATTTTTGTTATTATGTTTACTTATATTTGGACATTGTCTCTTTTTAACTTCTCAGAAACAATTGAAGAATTATTAATATTTGCACCTTTATTCATTTATGCCGCTTATATGATGGGCGGATTAAGAAGGCTGAATAGAAAATCAAAGACCTTGTAGGGGCAAAATCTTCAGTCGAAAGGGCCTAGAACGGCCCTTTCTTTTTGGTTTATATGGACCTATGAAATTATTGATACATCTTTAGTACGTGTTCAATAATCTTGTGTCTCCGTATGTCTTTGTGATCAAAAGTACAAGCAGTCATGCCTGGCACTTTATGTAGATCAATTCTTTCTTTTAAATCAAGGAGCCCGTTATTGTGTGTTAGTCGGTCAGTCTGTTCAACGTCACCATTGATTACGATTTTGCTACCCTCAGCAATCCTTGTCATTAACATTTTTATTTGTGACGGTGTTGCGTTTTGAGCCTCATCTAATATAATCCATGAATGCTTGAAGTTTCTGCCTCGGCAAAATGCTAAAGGTGTGATTTCTATGATTTGTTCCTTTAACATATATTCGATTTCATTCTGTGAGTAATATTCTCTCACCACATCGAATAAGGGTCTTACCCATGGTTCCATTTTTGAGTTTAAGTCGCCTGGGAGAAAGCCATGTTTTTCATCATCCACTGCTACAGCAGGGCGTGTGAGTAATATTTTATCGCATTGACCTGATCTTAATGCTCTCATTGCCGCTAACATTGCTAAGTAGGTTTTACCTGTTCCAGCGGGGCCACTAGCCATAACGATATCTGTTTCAGGGTCATTTAATGCTATAATATATTTTTCCTGATTTATACTCTGAGGTACTAATTCGATTGGTCTACGTGACTTCTGCTTTTTGCTATACTTGCTAAAGTCAATGGTCTTTGAGGTGTTCATATAGAATGTGTCCTCTGCGTTGTATTGTGTTTCCCTGTGTCTGTATGGTTCATGTTTTTTCCTTAGTGCGCCTGTTTTTCGTTTACTCATATATAATTCCTATATTTTAAAATGAAATGAGAAATTGTTTTCTCATTAAATACTTACCTGGTTTAGGTATGTAAAGAATCAGTGGATGAGGAAATGTCGTTTTGTGATAAATACTAGCACCAGAAGAACATGTTGTAAAATTCTTTTGCAGTCCCAATGAGATAAATACTAGTATGACTAAAGCAATTACAGGCGATAATCTTGCTAGGAAACAAGCAGATTCATTTTTCAAAGACATTGACTTTGTTAGTATTGTAGATACAATAAAAAATATCTATATGTCTGACGGTGCAATGAATACTTTGCTGGACTTTGAAAGAGTCTTAGACGAAGCAGACATATATGCATATAGAAATTGGATCAACGGAGAATTAGTACAAGGTCCTGATGTAGGAAGATATTCATGTACATGTACATTTATGTGGCCTTATAAATTAATGCCTGATCCTAGAGCAACATTAAGACTTGCAACAATTGGTTGCAATATTAAAATGATGAAGTCTAAGATTGAAGTTCCTGTAGCAGTCACATCATACGAAGACTTTCAATCAGGAAGTCGTTACCCTAAAATGAAAGAAAATAAAGTTTGGTTTATGCAAATTGAAATACCTTTTGAATTAATGGATGATATTAAAGAAGGTAGTGTTGACATTGCAGAAGACACAATTGACTTATCAGAAATCGAAGATGCATATGACAATGATTTAGAACAAACAAAATCAGAAGAAGATACAGGCAACGATATGGAAGCAGTTGATGACGTTACTCAAGGCGCACCAAATGATGGCGGAGCATTTCAAATCTAATGACTATTCTATCTGAAAGTTTAAACTACATGGACATGGAAAATCAAGTTGTTCCTCTTGTATCTATAGATGAATATGCCGCTAAGATGGGAGAAGACAAAGATATTGTCACAGTAACTTTTATGGTTAAATCAAAATTAGTTGCTGAAGATTTAGTAACATGGTTTGAAAGAGGCTATGATTTTATTTTAGATGCTAGTATATCAGACGGTGAACTCTCACCTAACAAATGGTTAGTCTTTGTAGAAATGGAAAGACGTTCATGGGTAGCACGTAGAGTATTAGGTTTATTAAAAGATTTAGAAACACTAACAGGCATGCCTGTCGAAGAATATACTCTTAACATTGACGGTGATGAATATCCAATGGAACTAGAGATTATGAAACAAAAAATTATTTTAAACCCAACCAAATACGAGATTGAAAAAGAAGAACCCATCAATGATGAACTCAATGAAATGAGACTCAAAGCAGGTTTAGAATACAAAGAATCTGACACTCCCAAAGACGAATACATCAAATCACTTCAAGCAACTGCCGGGATTTAACGGGCAAATTACTGTTGACTTCTATATACATGGCTGTTATAATATAGCATGGACCATTATCAAACATTAGGTGTATCACCTCAAGCCGATCAAAAGGAAATTAAAAGAGCCTATCGAAAACTTGCAGGTAAACATCACCCTGATAAAGGCGGAGATGCTGAAAAATTTAAAGAATTACAAAAAGCATATGATACTCTAAGTGACCCACAGAAACGAGCAGAGTATGATAATCCTAATCCATTCACACAATTTCAGCAAGGAGGCAATCCGTTTGGTGCAGATAGTCCGTTTGGTGATATCTTTGGTGATATTTTTGGTCAACGTCCTAGAGGAACTAGGCGTCCGCAACCTCAACCAATGTATAGAACACAGTTAAATGTTACTTTACGTCAATCATACACAGGTGATATACAAACACTAGAATTAAATACTCCACAAGGTAAAAAAGTCGTGCAAGTTACTGTGCCACAAGGTGTACAGACCGGGCAACAGACACGTTATGATAATGTAGTTCAAAACGGAACATCTTTAATTATTGATTTTCATGTAATGCAAGATTCATGGTTTGAAAGACACGGAAACAATTTGTTATGTACACATAACATTTCAGTATTAGATTTAATTGTGGGAACACATTTTAATTTTACTACGATATCTGGAAAGGTCTTAAAAGTTACAGTAAAACCCAACACACAACCAGGTACACAAATTAAATTAGCAGGACATGGAATGCCAATTGCTGATCGAAGAGGTCCTAATTACACTTCTGGAAACAACGGTGACCAAATTATATTGCTTAATGGTATTATACCAGATACAATAGAGCAAGGTGTCATAGACTCAATTAAAAAATATAAAGATATCCAAGACTTAAAGCAAAACTAAATAATATTATACAGAGGAAAAACATTTGAACACATCACCAGAAATTGAAAATATTATCTCTAGGGCAATCGAAACTGCAAAGTCCTATAATCATCAGTATGTTACTATTGAGCATTTGCTTCACGCATTAGTAACACATCAACCGTTTAAAAAAGTATTAAATCAATTTAATGTTGATACTGATTTAATGATTGGTGAAATAGAAGCATACTTGAATGGATTACATGCTATCGAATCTAAAGACCCTGAGTGTGTTCCTAAGAAAACTAATTCACTAGAACGTGTAATGAATAGAGGTGTTACACAAGTTCTATTTACAGGTCGTAGACAAGTCACTACTATGGATCTGTATCTATCGATTGCAACTGAAGGAAACACCCATGCACATTATTTCTTATTAAAGTATGGTGTAAACAAAACTCAGTTTATTGAATTTTGGCAAAAGAATTATAGACATCAGGATAGTCAAAACATCAGTCAAGACCAAGCAGATGATATTTTAGAAGAATACACAACTAATTTAACTAAATTGGCTAGAGACGATAAACTAGAACCTGTCATAGGACGTGTGTCTGAAATTGATGACATTATTAATGTTCTAGCAAAACGTTTTAAAGCAAACGTATTAATGGTAGGTGATCCGGGTGTAGGTAAAACAGCAATTGCAGAAGGTATTGCACAAGCAGTTGTTAACAAAGAAGTACCCGAGTTCTTAGACGGACATGAAGTCTATTCATTAGAGATTGGTAACTTACTTGCTGGATCAAAATATCGCGGTGAGTTTGAAGAAAAAGTTAAAGAAGTCATTATGGCTTTAGAAGTTAAAAAGAATTGTATCTTATTCATTGACGAAGCCCACACTATGGGAGGCGCTGGATCAACATCGAATGGCTCAGTTGATTTTGCAAACATGATTAAGCCTGCTATTACTAAAGGAACTCTCAAAGTAATCGCATCTACTACATGGGAAGAATACTATGAATCGTTTGAAAAAGACAGAGCCCTCATGCGTAGATTCTATCGTGTTTCAATTGATGAACCTTCACATGATACTACAATTAGAATTTTACGTGGTTTATCCGATAGATTAAATGACTTCCACGATGTCAACATTACAGAAGATGCAATCGAAGCCGCAGTTGAAATGGCTGACAGATACATACACGAAAGAAAGAATCCAGATAAGTCTATTGACTTACTTGATGCCGCTTGTGCAAAGCAACGTGTAGCAGAAAACAAAGGTGTTGATATCACTAAGACATTGATTTTTGATCAAGTAGAGAAGTTCACAGGCGTTCCTGCTGACAAACTTAAAGGTGATAATGTAGATCGTATTACTAACTTAGACGTTAATGTTAAAAGTAAGTTGTATGGTCAAGATGATGTAGTTGATAATGTAATCGAAAGAGTTTATGTATCGTTTGCAGGAATCGGCAACGAAACTAAACCTATCGCAAGTTTCTTATTTTTAGGACCAACAGGCACGGGAAAAACAGAATTGGCTAAACTGCTGTCTAGTAACTTAGATATGCCACTGCTCAAATACGATATGTCCGAGTATTCTGAGAAACACAGTGTAAGCAGTTTGATAGGACCTCCCCCGGGTTATGTAGGTTTTAGTGATTCACAAGTACAAGGCGGACGTTTGATATCAGACTTAAGTAAACAACCTCATTCAATCATGTTGTTTGATGAAGTTGAGAAAGCACACCCTGATATCTTTAATATTTTCTTACAGATGTTAGACGAAGGTACGATCACTGGGTCTAATGGTAAGCAAGTATCATGTAAGAACTGTTTAATCATTCTCACATCTAACTTAGGTAGTGCAGACGGAGAACGTTCAAACATCGGATTCGGTGATACGGACAAAGTAGGCGAAGATGAAAAAGCAATGAAAAACTTCTTTAAGCCAGAGTTTAGAAATAGACTTGACATGGTTTGTAAGTTTGGTAAACTTGATAAACTATCTATTAAAAAGATTGTTGTTAAATTTGTTGCTGACCTACAAAAAGCACTGCTTGATAAACATAATATCACTCTTAACTTTAGTGAAGATGCAGTTGATTACTTAGCAGACGTAGGTTATGATAGCAAGTTGGGAGCAAGACCATTAGCAAGAAAAATTGATGAACTTGTAAGAGTCCCATTGAGTAAAAAGATTTTATTTGAGAAAATCAAAGATGCTAATGTCATGTGTGTTATTGATCCAGACACTGGAGAGATTGATTTTGCTTCAACGAAAAAACAGGTTGCTCAAGTAGGTGACGATGGTATCATTGAAGTAGAAGATTCAGACAACATATAATCTCACCTACAGACTATATAAGCATAAATACTCTTATAACACGGAGATAATTATGGCTAAAATAGTCGAAGATATGGTAGCAATCAAATTAAGCAAAATTGCAAAAGATGATGCTCCAGACGGTCAATCAATCATAACTGACGAAATTGCCTCTCAAATAGAAGCAGTGGCGCAAGAGTTAGTTGGTGAATCAGTTATAGTAGAAATAGTGAGGGGATAGAATGTCTCAATCAACAATCCTTACATTATTACCACAAACTACATATGACAATGATGGCACGGCTCAGCCTTACGATGTAACAGGTAATGCTGTACAGGGCGCCGCATATTATTTAGGAAATCAAGACCTACAAACATTATCATATAATTTTTCAGAAGTCACAGGGAATTTAGTAATTGAAGCCGCACTTTCTAATCCTCCCGGAGACAATGACTGGTTCAAAATTTTTGAAACAGAAGCAAACAATGCCGCTAATCTTAATGCAAACACTAGTTCTTATACAAACTTATCAGGTAACTTTGTTTATTTGAGAGCAAAAATAGAAGATTTTGCAAATGGTGTTGTTCAATACGTAAAAGTAAGTTACTAACATGGCAAATATTGTTATTATGCCAGGTGGATTTCACCCATTTCATGCAGGGCATGCCGCACTTTACAACTCTATAAAAGAGAAGTATGGTAAAGGCTCTGACATCTATGTGGCCGCTAGTAACAATCAAAAAGAACGACCCTTCCCATTTGAAATTAAAGAAAAATTAGCACAACTTTCAGGTGTACAACCAGGTGAGTTTGTGCAAGTTAAATCTCCGTTTGTACCAACAGAAATCACAAACAAGTATGATCCAGACAAAGACACGATTGTTTTTGTACGAAGTGAAAAAGATAAAAATGAATACCCAAAGCCCGGGGCAGTTAAGAAAGACGGATCACCGGGATACTTTCAACATATAGATACAGCAAAAAGAGGTGCACAACCTTTTAGTAAAGTAGGCTATATGGATTACTTACCAGTTAAAGAATTTGCAGGTATTACTAGTGCTACACAAATCAGAGATACGTGGCCTAGTCTTAATGATGATCAACGTGAAGAATTTGTAACACACATTTATCCTAATATAAAAGGCAACGACAAACTAATTAAGAATGTAGTTAAGTTATTAAGTAAAGGAATGTCCTTAAATGAAGGACTAGCATATATTGATAAAGATGGTAACAGAGTTGATTATACAAGACCTGACTTACCCACAGACATTGAAAATTTAGTCATTGATTGGTTTAATGACAGAGACAAATACACTAAGGCAACTTTACAATCTAAAGGATATAAAGTAGACGTTGATGATAAGTTCAACAACATTGATATTACAGACAAAAGAGGTAGAAAATATACTGTGTCTACAGACGATGCAATGTCTAAACTTATACAACAAGCATATGCAGAACCAATGACTGAAGACAAGAACGATACATTACTTGATACAAAACGTGCAAGAGCAATACTTCAACTTTATACAAGAACAAACGGGTTTGATTTAAGAAAAATCATATCAAGCCGTAAACGTGGCGGCGGCACTAACGAAAGAATAATGACAGTAATGCTTAGACCGGACTCTAAGACTTTCAGTAGAGACGATATAGATAATCTTTCCGATGAACTTCAAAGAAGATTTAGTGTTACAGTTCCTAGAATGACTATTACAGGTAACGGTAGTTATCTTAATCTAAATCCTGTTGTAGTTACAAAAGTAAATGAAGCATTTGTTGACCCAGATCAATCAAAGCAATATTGGAACCACGATGCACAAAAAGTAGGCGTCGGTGGACAAATAGAGTTTCCACTTACTGACACACCAAACTTAAATGGCAGAAGACAAGGCTTCAATGAAGGTGAAGAAAGAAGTGATATCGAAACTGCCGCTTATGAATGGTTGCTAGATTATAAAAGTAAAAATCCTGAAGCAGACTATGAAAAACTGTATTCAGTATTAAAAAATGTTAGCCACGATGATCTTGGTACACAAGAATTAGATTATTTTATAGGAGAACCATTAGGCTTGAACATGGACAACAAGAATTTAATTGTTGATGCTGTTCTTGCTCAAATGACAGAAGGCGTGCGTAGATACAGATACGAAGAAAGCATAGAAAAGATTCGTAACATGATTAAAGAGTCAAGTGACGAACAGAAATCTAAGTCCACAGATTTACATCGCAAACTGTTTGAACTTATGGAAGAAGAAAAAAACAACGTTGTTAAACTCCGAGGTTTTGGTAGAGAACAAGATAAAAAAGTACCTGATTTAAACATAGTTAGAAAAGAAAAAGAAAAAGAACAACAAAGAAATCAAGGCGAGTACGATAAGAAAAGACAACAGCAACTTGCATACTTAAGAAAGATACAAGAAGTCTTATTTGAATTGCATGAAGAATTTGCACAGATGGAACAGTTAGGTCTTTTACCTATCGAAATGAAACAAAACTTTGAAAACGTAAAAGAACTAATTAACTTTGTAGAGAACTATAGTGCTGATGATTTCCCCTTCACTGATGATGACGGGAACTTACTTGAATCATTGCATGTGAAGACTCTGCAACTTAAAGAATATTTTGGTGGTTGGAGAGACAGACAAGCACCTAGAACATTAAGAAACGATAAGCCAAAACTATCCCCATTAACAAACGTAAATAATGCATTTTGGAACACGATTGATTTGTCCGAAACCGCTGATTATATCGAAGAAAAATAATTCGAGCAGGCATTCCTACAGTAAATAATAGTAGTTATATACAAGCAACTACATTTATTATTAGGAGTTATTAACAATGGCAAGTCGCAAAAAACCCGCCCCTAAGAAGGCAACAAAAGCAACAACAAAGAAAAAAGAAGAGGCTAATATTCCATTAGAAAAACTGGAAGAAGCCGTTGAAGAAATTAATGATAGTCCGCCTCCGGCGCCACAAGACGGACAAGTTCAAGTAAACGTAGACTTTTTGCGTACAACAAAAGTTCATATTGCAATGCCATGTTATGGTGGTATGTTGACTGAATCTACATTTATGTCATTTATCAAGTGGGCAAACACTGCTCGTCAGTTAAACATTGACTGGACACTTGAAACAATGGTTAATGAGTCGTTGATTAGTAGAGCAAGAAACACACTAACAGCAAAATTTTTACATATGCCTGATGCTACTCACTTGATGTTTGTTGACGCAGACATTGGTTGGGAGCCATGGCACTTACTAGTATTACTCAATAGAGACGTTGATGTCATCGGTGGATTATATCCAATGAAAACTATGCCGATCAAGTGGGTAGTAAACGGATTCGAAGGTGCTGAAGAAGGACCAGACGGATTCCAAGAAGTATCTAAAGCAGGTACAGGTTTCTTATTGATTAAGAAAGGTGTGTTTGAGCAAATGAACAGTCATCCTGCTGTGAAGCAATACAAAAATGATATTGGCTTAGACCCTGTTTACGATCAATATCTAAAAACTTATTTTGACACTGCTGTCAGACAAAATCGTTACTATTCAGAAGATTGGACTTTCTGTGAAAATTGGCGTGACATCGGTGGAAAAATATATGTCGATAAAAGAGTCTTGTTAAGACATTCAGGATCATATGTATTCTGCATGGAAAATCAACAATTCTTACTTGACAACATCGGACCTATGTATGTTCAACAAGAAGAACAAAAGAAAGCCGCAGGTCTGAATTCAGATTTAACTCCTAATGAAGACGGTAACGTCACATTAGATGTTAATGCTCCGTAAATATAGATCCTAACTATATAACTAAGTAAATGCCCCTCTCCCAAGGGGCATTTTTCCTTGTGTATTCCTCTTTATTGATAAATACTTATATTAACAAAGGATTGATATCAATGAAGTTTAACGAAATAACCGAAAATGCATCCGCAGGCGCAACAGGCGCTGGATCAGTTTCATCCGTATCATCGCCGATGGGCACACAATCACGCAATCCTAGCATTTACGGCGGTAAAAAAGCAGGAAACTTATTGACAGGTAAACGTTCAAAGGGCAAATATGCTAATTCTGTTGATGCACGTAAACAAACCAATAAAGTTAATGAAGCAAAAGTTGATGAAGCGGAAGTTTCAGAAGCAGAAGTTCTTGTAGTTAAAGGCGCAAAGCCACGTGATCGCAAATCGGGATTTGTTAAACATGGTGAAAGCAGAGTAGACCACGAAGTCAAAATGGCTAAGGCTGATTTATTTGCAACTGCTAAAAACGCACAAGAAATTATGATGTATCTTAAAGATAGATCAGAAGAAGAAGGTATTAAGGGTTGGATGCAGTCTTACATTACACTAGCAAACGACTATCTCAATTCAGTCAAAGAATCAATTCAATATGAAATGCAAATGCATGAAGATCAAGTTGCCGCATATGGCAACGGAGAAGATGATCGTTATCATGTAAATAAATTAGACATGGAGCCATATGGTGAACCTAGTTCAAGTTACCCAGGTGGAACATTGACAGGTACGAACTTGGCAGAAGACGGGGACAAACAATGAGTTCGATATTACGTGGACTAAATGAAAACAATGAACTGTTAAGTGAAGATAAAGTAGCATTAGCCGAATTAGACAAGGCGGCATTTGAAGCAGAACAAGCACTTAAGAGTGTAGATCAAGTAACTAAAAACATCAAGTATGGCACTGACACTACAGAAATTATTGTAGGTGTACAGAGTATTGCAGATACTTTAAAAGGCTTTGATCATAAAGAACTTAACTATTACGAAGATAAAGTTAGAGAAGCAAACAACAATTTAGAATCTGCTGTATACGGTTTAAGAGAACCTTTCAATGACCTTGCACGTGATTTACGTTTAAAACATGATGAACTTGAAATGGATTTAGAAGACATAGACGAAGGTCAACGTTGCTGGAAAGGCTACAAAAAGCAAGGCACTAAAAAGATGTTTGGCAAGACTGTTAACAATTGTGTCAAAGCAGATGAATCTACAGACAAAGATTTAGCAGATAGAGTAAGGGACAGGCAACAACAATTTAAAAGGGATTCCACAGGCGACTTCTGGGACCACGTGGTAGTGAGGAAAGGTTTTTCTGGATTAGATAAAGAAAAAGAAGAACGACCTCTTACTTGGCAGCAAAGGCAGGAGCTGAAACAACTGTTCCCAACAGAATCCGAAGATGCGACTCGACAGGGTAAACTATTCGCCCGAGGATCCGCAGGCGAGGGAAACATCAGTAACAGACCAACCCCACCAGAATATACAACAATGGTACCTAAAAAGATAAGAACTCCCGGCATTTATGGCAAATCTTATGATGGACAGATGAAAGGACATGCTCTGCTAAAATCTTTTATCGAAGACGGTTTAACTGATGAGGAAATTATAAGTCTTATAAGTGATATCGAACCTGGCGAAAATAAATCGAAACTTGCCTACAGGCGGGCGGGGTCGTACATGTGGCCGTCACGGCGACCAGAGGGGTATGACTCGGAGGAAGAAACAACAACAACTAACACCCTTCACGGTGCTCGACTAGCAGATCAAGTAAGAGAAATACTACCATTAATGAGGAAAAAACTAGATCCACTTCAAGCCTGGCCAATGGGACCCATTACCCAAGAATCAGAAGAAGTAGACGAAGGAATGTATGACCAAGATGCATTTGATGCAATCTTTAAAGACAGAAAACAACCAAAAAAATCAAAAACTACTCCTCAAGATATAGGAATGTATAATCAACCTAGGCAGGATGACAAAAAATCAAACAAAGATAAAAAATTAGATGAGTTTCAAAGAGGTTCATTTGATGATGACAAACCTAAAAGACCTAGCAAAGGTAAACTTGTAACTAAAGATGGTATGCCAGTTACTCTGCCTTTAAGAACACAAGATTTCAGAGGTGACCCAATTGTAATTGTAGATTACATTCCACCTCATAAGCCAAGTTCAACAGGTAGAATTGTTACTGATGATGGCATGACCTATTTTCCCGGTGTTGCAGATTTAAAAATTATCGGACATCAATTTGATGTTGATGAAGGACTTGCAGGTGCAGCCTCAGGTGCATACTTAGGTAGCAAAATAGCCGGGATTCCCGGAGCAGTAGCAGGCGGCGTCTTAGGACATCAAGCAACTAAAGAAGGCAAAAAGTCACGTATTGGTTCAGTAATGGAAATGTATGATGACTATCTCTTTTTAATTTACATTAATGGTAAATTAGCGGCAGAGACGCCAATCGAAAAGAAGCAAAAGAATCAATATGAAAGAGTTATTAAACAAGCATTACCAGATGCAGAAGTTACATTCAAACCAACTCCAAGACATTACTATAGTGCAGAACAACTTTCGGAAGGATCAGGAAAGATTCGTGCAGGTATAGCAGGCATATTATTATTAGCCGGTTTGTTAGGTATAAACAATCATCAAGCACAAAAAGTATATGAAAAGTCACATCAGTTACAGCAATTAACACAAGTTTATATGGTTGCAAAAGAAAGAGGTGACGAAGCAAAAATGAAAGAGGTCAAGAGACGAATAGGTAATCACAAAATGAGACTTGACTTAGGTAAAGGCGATGTTGATTTTGACGGCCTGCCAGGAAAAGATGATATTAAAGACATCGATTATATTAATACCCCCGGAGAAAAATAATGGAAGTAAATATTGAAACACTTGACGATCTTTTAAAAAATGCTATCGAATCTGACGATGCATCCGAACACGTAGTTCCGCTCAATGAAGAATGTGTGTTTTCTAATGGTGTGTACTTTGAAGACTTTATTACAAAAGCATCAGTTAACGTAACTGTATTAGAACATTATCCTTTAGATGAAGAAGTTGCAATCGATAAATGGTTTATTGAATTACATTGTGATGATGCAGTATTTTCTAAAGAAGTATCTACTGGAGAAGAAGTATCTTTGGTATATGACGCAACACCTCCCGCAGTTGAAGAAGGTGTCGAACCTATTATTTCAACAGGCGCCGGCATGTTTACTCTTAACATTGTTGGTTACGGTGAACAACACAAAAATACTAGTTTAAAAATTAGGCTATCATAACCCTGTTATCTTATGCGATTACGTGAATTGCAAGAAGGTATGGGAGCATCAGCAGGCGGAGGAACACCCGGATCTGCTGGAGCAGGTGGTTCATCATTAGGTCTCCCCTATCCATCAACATACGAAGAAGAAAACGATAAGTTCAAATATCGTGGTCCCCAAAAAACTGTGGCTATGACAACCGAAGAACAAGGGGAAATGTTTACGGATCATCAAAAGATGCAAGAGATGATGAACGACAAAGATTGGCCAGCAGACTTGCAAGAAGAAGTTCTAAAAAAATATGTCAATAACCCTGAAGAGGGAGAAAACTTCATTGCAGATATGGAGTATAAAGGTATAAGACGATTAAGTAATTACGGTCTTTTACAAAATACAGAAAACTTAGAGTTATTAACAAGACTACCGCAAAACGTTATAGATAAAATTAACGAGACATGGCAAATGTCTATTCCTAAAACAAAAGCAACTTCAGTATCTGATTTAGGATACGAAAAATATATTATGCAATATGGTTTTCTTACAAAACCAGCAGTAGCAATGGATGCAGATATAATAATGGGTTCAGAAAAATGGGTTGCCAGTGTCATTAACGGTGAGAAAGCAAAAGCCTGTCATATTATAACACCTATAGGACCAGGTGTCAAGTCTAATACACCTGATAATAGTTTAGCACCCGCGAGACAAAAAGAACTAGCATTCGTTGAAGGCAAGCATTGGGCTAGAAATGATCTGCCACAACTCAATATTGATGATCTTAAAGACGAAGATATTGAAGAAAAACATGTACGATTTGAAAGGCTAAAACCTGTACAGACAGAACGTGTAAAAGGTCTTGTAAAAAAGACTCTTAAGATGTTAAAGAAAGGTAAACATAAACCTATAGTCATTGATAAACTTGGTTATATTGTAAATGGTCATCATAGATATGATGCGTATCAAAAATTAGGGGCATCATACGTTCCTGTTATTAAGGTAAATGCAACCATCGAAGAACTAATCGATAAATACATGTAACAGGAACAATTATAATGCTCTCAGAGAACCTTAAAATACTATTAGCAACTTCTTATGCTTTTGTCATTAAAGCACAAAACTTTCATTGGAATATCGAAGGTTCTAACTTTCCACAATATCACAAATTTTTTGATGATTTAAATAACGAAGTCTATGAAAACGCAATCGATAGAACTGCGGAATACATTCGTACATTAGAAGCATATACTCCTGGTTCTATTGGACGTTATGCAGAACTGTCATTAATACCTGATCAAGTAAAAATACCTAGAGCAGAATTAATGTTTGCAGAACTGTATAGAGACAATGAAATCATCCTCGAACACTTAAACACTTGCTACGATTCAGCAGAAGCAGAAAAACAATATGGTATTTCTAACTTTGTTGCTGAACGTTTAGATGCTCACAATAAACATCAATGGATGATAAGAAGTACACTTAAGACTAACAGGGAGTAATCATGCTCTCTAGTCATTTTGAAAGCATACTACTAGAATACAAACAAAGCATCACTGCTAAAAAGATGGGTGAAGGCCTTGTCGGCCGTTTTAATTTAGATATAATAGATTTTCCTAGTCTGTTGACTCCTAAACTTACAAAAGCATTTGAAACAATGGAGCAACTTGACGTTCAAATAACTGATTTTGAGAATAAAAAAGAACAGAACGAAATCAAACCCGAAGAACTAGCCAAGTTACAACCTAAAATACAAAAAGCACAAGAACAATATAACATTTTAGAAAATCAAATAGCCGTTCATATCTTAGAAAAGTTAGAAGCCGCAGACCCTACAAACAATAAAGGTTATGTACAGTGGTTAGCACGATTGTATATCAATGGTGAAACAAGTTTAGAAGATGTAGAATCTACTATTGCTGATTACTTAGATAAGTTTCATAAATTAAAAATTAAACGTCATTTGTCTAATGCAGACATAGGACAATATAAAGATTTTGATGCGTTTATGAATGATATGGATCAATATCCTAATGACGTTTTAGATGATGATGAAGCAAAAAACAAAACATATAAAGCAGACAAAATATATGATGAAAATGGCGTCTTAATTATTCATCCAAAAGACAAAGAAGCGGCATGTCGATATGGTCGCGGAACTCGTTGGTGTACAGCCTCAACACGAGGACACAATTATTTTGCTTCATACAATCGTAGAGGACCTCTCTATATATTTGTCCCACGCAAACCAGATCATCCAGGAGAAAAATATCAGTTTCATTTTGAAGACAACGTAGTTGCAGACGAAACAGATGCTTATTTGGATCAGGATCAATTAATTCGTTTAGTAAATAGATACCCAGCACTTAAAGATGCCTTTCAACCACAAGCAGAAAAGTACGGTCTTATATATCTACAAAAACCGAAAAGAGTTATGAAAGGTTCTAACTTTACAGTAGAAGAATACAGAAAAAATGATAAGCCTTTATATTTGATGTTAGGAGAAATGGATGTAGATGGTGAATATGGCAAACAAGACATATACATGCTATGGAAAAAAGATCCCAATGATGATAACTACCAAATTAAAAAAATCGGTAATAGTAGATATAGAGATGATACAACATTAAACGTATTAGAACAGCACAAATTAGTTAATAAATATCCTGAACTAATTAGTAAATTTGGATTAAAAACAAAACACCTTAAAAAAGATCCTACTCGGAGCCAAACAAAATCGGGTGCTGATATAGAGATGCATGGGACGACCGCTGTTCTTAAAGACAAGCAAGGTCATAGCACATCAATAGAACTAAGAGATCCAGACAAGAGCCGGATTGGAGATGATAAACTATTAGTACATACACAGAAAACAAATCCTTTTACATCAAAGGATAAAAAAGAGATTAGAGATCAGATTAATCCTTTTGAAGTAACGTTAGAACATCCTGAACTTATTGATTTGTATTCTCCTCTATTAGATAAAAAAATTAAACATGAGGTCCGGCAACATCATGGTGATGCCAAAGATAAAAGAAAATTTAAAGAAGACTTATATCAAAAATATGCACCTTTAATGCCTTACAAACTATATGACAAAGGTGATGTAATAATTAAAAGTCACGTAACTCCAGACGGAAAACCTATCTTAGACTATATAATTACAAAAGATAATGATAAAGAAACAAATGCAATAACAGTAGTTTATCGTAATCAACGAGATGGCAATGTTGATAAAATTATACAAGCAGAGCCTAGACCATTATATGATTTAGCAGATGAAGAAGACTATAATCTGAGAACTCCAGCCGGAGATATCTATGGTAATGCAGAAGAAGAATCTAAATATCAACGTTATTATCAAAGGATGAATGATTCCTTTCGATCATCAAACGCATTACCCTTTTTACCTTCAATTTCTATTATAGAAAAATATCCTGGTTTAAAAGAATTATACAAGGACACTTCTTTAGCATCACCTAAAACAAAAGAAGTATCAAATGCCAACGTAAAAGATTTTGGAAAAACAAAACGTGAATCAAACAAACGATCATATTATAGAAATGACTGGCATGATACCACAGCAGAAACAATGCGTAACTTTATTGTTCAACCCAAAGATGCAGAAGAAGGTGAATCATATGCCATTAGTTGGAGTCCAGAAATTCCTCAATTAAGTGAAATTTATCATTCTGCTTCAGACGGTACTCAGACAAAGATAGGGGACAAGCAAACTAAAAGACATGTTTTAAAAAGTTTTCCTGAAATCAGAGCATTACAAATAAAAGACTGGGATAAATTTATTAAAAATAATCCTGAGTATGATGTTAAAGAACATGGCGCAGGTGACAGCAGTTATAATGATGATATATTACAAGATTGGAGTTTTTCGCCCACAGAGGTTGTTGATAATGATCGTGTAATAGTATCACAGTTCGGACCCAAACAAGGAGACCCCTTCCAACTACCTAGTTTTGAAGTTTTTCCTAAACAAAAAAATCCATTTGGTAAAGTAGGAGATACATTTTTTATTTACTTAAGTTTAAAAGATTATCGCGGCAAGTCAGGAAAAATTAGTGACATTAGAATAGAACGTATCGGGAAAAACACTCATCATTTTGTACCTGTTAATAAATATGGTAGGACTGAAAAACAGGGCAATGAAGATTTTGTACAAGCCGGAGTTCAATTAAGAGAAAATCAATATAGTTTAGACTCTAAAGAAATTATCGATTTCTTTAAATACTATCCTGAATTAAGAGGAATGATTAAAGATGAAAATGTACATCCTAAAGTTCCGCATCCAGCACTTGCAAAACAACCAGAAGATTCTTCAGAAAATGTTCAGCAAATGGACGGATTTAAATTAGAAAAACAAACAACAAATGATCCTAACTTAGACAAATACTTTATTGTACCAGATGAAGAAAAATACCCCGGTGAGTATTATACTATGTTTGAGTATCATCCTTTAAAAACAAATCCATTAGGAAAATCAACTAACGTATTTACAGATTACGGAAGACCTGTAGCATTTAATGAAAGGGGAATGATTCAATTAGGTGTTGGGGAACAAAAAAATAATAGTTATCATAGTAAAAACGATTCAATGTCAGACTTTGTAGATTCTGCTAGGGGAGGTGCAGGAAGTATTACACCTAACACACCTCTTTATAATGAACTAATGGAACGTTTTCCCGAGTTGGCAAATTATATTGCTGAAAAGAGTAAAGAGATTGGAGATGTTAGAACTCAAAATCTAACAGAAGAAGATATAATTGAAGTAGGACAAAACAGAGTTTATATATTTAAAAACCATGATGGCTCTGATTGTTATTATATTACCCCAATAGCAAATGAAATTAGACGAACCAATGGTGAAATTAGTGATAGACATATATCATCTGAAACTGAAAGAAGTATGTCGCAATATCAACGAACTGCCCACACATTAAACCCAAGAAAAATAGCAGGGCATGAAGAAGATTGGGAAGATGACGATCATTGGAACTCTGGTGAATCGTATGTGATTAACTTTGAAAGTACAGAAAGCAATCCTTTCTTACAAGTTCCTTTGTACATAGATCCTTTTAGAGGTGTTGCAGAATTACAAGTCAATGCAATCGAATTCGATAATGATAATAAAAGATATACTGCTACTGAGGCTCCACAAAATAAACAATTTATTATTGATCAATTAAGTGCTGTACCACAGCCCAATGAAGAAAATATGAACACGGCAAGTTTCACTGCTAGAAACTATCTTACAAGAGCAAAACAAAATCCAGAGTTAATGCGATGGTTAGAACAAAAGGCAGAAGAAGCAAATGCAAAGACAAATGGCGTGGGGGCATTTATTAATTTTTTACCTATAACAACAGAACAAATGACAATAGACGTACCAAAAGTTCATGGTGTAGATGTAGTAGGTATTGCAAAAATAGGCATTTCAAATCCTTTATATATTTGGCAAGGAAGAAAGGCTATTTTTCAAAATATAGAAGACAGATTATTAGCAGGTTCAGAAAATTATTATCAGCGGCAGGAGAGTGACAACCCCGACCCTTACACTCAATGGGCCAATGAATATGCTAATTCAAAAGATTTAGCACCAAAACAAGAAGGCGGCAGTATTAGAGGAATGTCAAGGTTTATATCTGAGACAGTATCAGAAGGTGTTGTCGGCATAAAGCCTGAATCCGGTGGCAAATTTTTAGATTATGACTATCATCGTACTACTGGCAGAGGCATTACTTTAACTCAAGTACCAGATGCTAAATGGGTAACAACAGGCAATCAATTATTAAATTTAAATAAGATAGCCAAACCCAAAGAACTAAAACAAATGGGTTTATCACCTACACAGGCATGGGGTCCTCGACAGGTTGCTCAATTACCTAATCCTCAAATAACAAATAAAGGTAAACCTTGGATTAATAACATTAAAGAATTTAAGTTTCCTGATGGCTTGGGTATTAATGCAAGTGGGTATGGTAACAGATTGCCGCAAAAAGTTTTAGGTCCGGGAACAGGATATTTAATTACTTTAAATCCTATTAGTGATGAGCCTTATCGAAAACGTAAAGATGGTAAAATAGTAAACATGCAAAGTCCATGGCATACAGCAACTAGGGCTGTTAGAGATTTAGATTTACCTTGGGATTTTACTCATGGTGTTTTAGATTATTCAAGAGGAGATTTTGAAAAGAAAAATACTATGATGATTTATTTTTCTAATAATCGTGTTGCTTATTTCTTAGAGCCAACTTATCACGGTGATTATAGACAGTTTAATCTATCACAAGAACAAAAGAAAAAATTATTCTTTGATCCAGAAACAGGTCTTTTCCCTGAACTAAAACCTATATTTGATCAGTATGCAAAATCAAACAAATGGTTACGTGAAAATAAATGGCATTATATGCTGTCAAAAGTATTGTTTGAAAGTTTAGGAGATAAAGCATACTGGGAATTAAAAAAGAAAAAGCCAAAGCAAAATTATGGTCAACTAGTATTCTTAAATAACATACGATTGACAGGAAGTTATAGTAACGAACAATTAAAAGCAATGGGCTTCTTTATGAAGAACGGCTCTTGGGCAATACAAAAGCCTAAGTATGACAGACTTGTCAGTGACGGTAAGTTAAAAGAAATGATTAACAGACCATTAAAGACTGGTACAAATAGAATACCTAAAGTAGGTAAAAAGAAAGTACAAGAAAACGTTTGGGCATTTGATGCAGAAAAAGCATTAGAGTTATTGAAAGAACCTTTACTAAGAGGTGGAGATAATGATGATGTTGATTTAAGTTGTGAAGTGTGTCAAGGACATGGCTGTGGGCCAGGCTATGACATCAAAGATGACTTGAGACGTTGGAAAGAAATGCTTATTCCAGATGCTGATTCAAAACCTGAACATCTTACAAACGAATACATTGAAGCAAGAGTAAAGAAACTAGAAGCACTTGTCAATAAGTATCCAAACGGAATACCTGACAACATAGATTGCACTGCTGGCATGTCTAATATGAAACACAGAGAATATCAAAAGATTAAAAGACATGATGCAGAAGATGTATTAGATGATGTTATCGGTGACGATGGGTTATTTGATGCTATGTCTGAATTAGATGAAGAAGATGATGTTAGACCACTAATAATGAATTGGCTTAATCCAGACTGGAGAGCAAAACAAAGACCAGGGTTACCTGAATATCCACTAGTAGCAGATGTTGACTTTGCAGACCTATACAAAAGAGCAAGAAAAATTTATAACCCTTTACGTGTAGTTAAAGAAGGTAAGAAGTTACCTAGAACTAGTGAGTTCTTACATGTAAAAGAATTAGAAGACATTAAACGATTGTCTGGCGTGTATGAACGTTATCAGATACCAGTACAAGTTGAAGGTGCAACATCAGCATATTCAGGTTCAAACATATCAAAGACTGCGGCAGAGATTGCAAAGATAATGAAAGAGAAAAACATTCAGCCCGGAACTCCTGAATGGTTTCAACTGTGGTTTTCACTACCAAAAATGACTGGCGAAAAGCCAACCGGAGATATAAAATGAAAGAAGTAAATTATGACGAATTAAATCGTATCAGAGAATTATCAGGTACGTTGCGTGAATCATGGCAAGAGAAAATGAAAGATAGACCTATGCCATTTGATGCACAAATATTAGATGATGAACCTGCAACTGTAATGAATCCTATCAGTGGTGCTACTATTAAACTTGACCCACAAGAAATTGCAGTATATGATGTTATCATGGGTGCGAACTTAACACAGCAATGGGACTTAGTAAGAAAAGGTTCTGACTGGTTTAGAAAACATAATCCAGAAGCATATATGGTTTTAATAGACTAATGAAGATAAGAGAAGTTATTACAGAGGCTGACGTAGAATACAGTTCTACAAAGCCCGGGAAACGTATGCACAAGATTGGTGATATATATGGTAAAAAGAATACCGATCTGCCCACCGCTAAATATAAAGATAATAGAAACGATAAACAAAAAGGAATATTTAAATGAAAAAAATAGTATTTGGAGTAGTCGCAGTTGTAGTAATTTTACTTGCATTTGCAGGCTGCCAAGAAAAAAGACTCGGTAGTGATCCAGTCACATTAGCATTACAAGTTACTAATAAAGGAGATCAATCATTCCAATGTAAGCAAACTTGGGGTGTCGATAAAAAAGATGTTACTACTGATGTTGCTGTAGGACAAACTGTAAACTTACAGTCTAATACACATTCACCATCAGGATCAGTACTTACATGTTACATTACTCCGCCGACATCAGTAAAAGACCCTAATCCAGGTAATGGTAACTTTCAAATGAGTTATGGCTACTGGAGTGGCTCAGCACACGTAACATGTGATAACGATTGTAACAAAGGTTATCCTACTGCATCAGTTCATTACACAGGTAATAATTGGAAATATACAGCAACTTTTGCAAAACCACAATCAGAACCTTACAACTCTGTTGTAATCACTACCGGCGATCTCTAATATGAAATCAAGGGACTTCAGAAAACTGAACGAGAGCATTGATTTTTCAGTGACGAAGTCCTATGTGGATGACAGAGGCAAAACCGTACATGATATGAGTCACTTTGGTGAACGCAAAGATGTAGATTGTTGGGTTTGTGATGGTACAGGTAAAGACAAATATTACGATGAAGCGGACTGTGATTATTGCGAGGGTAAAGGACAAAGACTTGAGTTTGTAAGTGATGCTCCTGAAATGAATGTCAGTAATTCTAATGCATTTAAAATCATTGATATGTTAGGATTAGAAAAAGTTGCAGGACATGTAGATAATAAAGATTTGCCTGCTGTCATGCGTAGACTTATACAATTAAAAAATGCAGACACATCACAATATACTGAGCCAGGTTCAATGACAGGCGGTAAGATAGGTGCGTATAAAGACAAAGACGGTATGGATAGAATAGGAAAAACAGGTATAACTATGTACCACGGTGGCACTAGTGACAGACAAATAAATCAGTACATCGATCAATTAATAAAAATAGTTAAATTTGCCCAAGACAATGACGCCGACTTCGGTTGGGGATAGTCAATGAAAATAAAAATCGTACCAACTGAACCTCGTTGCGGTGATTGTACAATGTGTTGTCAAACTGTAGGGTTTACAGGAGATTGGAAGATTACTGATCTTTACAACGAAGCAGAAAAATTTGATATTGATTTCGGACCCTGGGAAACTTGCAATAAACTATGCGACACCGGGTGTTCTATACAAGAAAATAAACCTAGAGTCTGTAAAGAATTCTTTTGTCAATTTATAGAACGCAACCTTTCAGAAAAACACCATCCTAAAAATACAGGGTTTGTAACGTTTAGAGACGGTTTACCCTTAAACAGTCGAATTGTCATACACTCTAATGATAAAGAATTACCGCCCGATATTCAATACAAAAACAATAAAGAATTACTCAACGACATGTTAGATGAAATGCAAGATAAATTAGGACAAGATTGGCTGTTTGCTCAATTAAGTACTAAAAAAGGTAAGATAAGAATACGATGAGATTTTTTATCTGCAAGGAAAAATCTAAATTTACAAAAGACTGGAACATAGAAAATTTTGGTGATTGGTATTTTATACGTGAAAATGATGTTGAATTATTTGAAGGAGAAAATTTTATTGTATTACATTCCGGTTATTTAATTGACGATGACATAGATGAAGTTTGTAAAAACTTTAGTTTTAAAAAAACCAATGGAAATTTCTTTGCAATAAAACTCACCAAAGACAATTATGAATTAGCATTAGATTATTTTCAAAACCATAAATTGTTTATCGGTAACAAACACGGTATAGAAATTACTAACTATTTGCCCTACATGACAATTAAGCAAGAAGACATTGTTAGAACAAGTGTTAAACCAGATCAATATGAACGTGAACTATCAGAAACAGAACGCACTACTTATTATGATAAGATATTTATTTTTGATCCAGGCTATGATTACATACAAGATGCAAAAGATGCATTTGCACAAGAAATTTGGCATGATCAAGCAGAATTAACCGACTATATACATGGGTGTATGCAACAACACGCAGATATTATTAAAGAAAAATATCCAGTTAGGATGTGTTCTTTGAGTGAAGGATTTGATTCAGCAGTACAAGGTCAATTTTTTAAAGATGACCGACAATTATTATATATTGTAGAGCCGTGCATTTCAGCAGAAAACCATAAAAAATTTATAAAATTAGCACAAGAACAGTTTCCTAATACGCATGTTATGGAATATGAAACACAATATAACAGACAGCATTGCCTAGATCACTTGACGGATTCTTCATGTCGTTGGCAATCTGTACTGCCAACACTGATGCAAGTAAAAATGCAAGACATTAAACCTGATATTATCATGTACGGCAGTAATGGTAACGAGATGTTTTGTAGAGATTTAATACCTCATATGTTATTTTTGTGTTTACAGTATTATAACACTGATAAAATTAAAATGAAAGAAGATTTTTTAGCAGATATACGAAACAAAAATAATCTATATGGCTCTACATATTCAATATTAAATTCTGAAGAAGAACAGAACTCACACCACGGTTTTACTGCTATTGTTAATAAATTTGTTGACAAATGGTTTGACTCACCGAATACACACTATCTATCACATAAAAAATATGAAGAATTTGAAAATGAATTAATAAATCTTACAACTCCTAAATTATATACACGTGTAATTACAGGTAATATAAACATTATGGCTTCATCATTATACAGTGATAGAAAGATATTTTATGAATTTTTAAAATCTGATAACAATGTATTAAGTGGTACTGCAATGAACGCACCAACACAACGAGCATTGCTAGATAAATATAACTATAAGTTTGTAACACCACGCAATGATGTAGTTTTTGCAGACTACAATGAATTATATACTACATCTTATGAAGCCACTATTGACCACGATTTAGAGCAAAACATATGAGAGCAACAGAATTTATAAGTGAAGGATTTGCAGGAATACCTGATTATAAAACAATGCCTGCTTACAAACTTAAAAAAGCATCTAAAGGTAAACACAAATTCTTTTTGCCTACAGACACTCCTGTCCCTGCAGGTGTATCTGCATTAGACGAATACAATTTAGATAATGAAAAAGGTTTGGGTGTCGTTCCTAATAATACAGGCGGTCAACCAGACTATTTCGGTATTCGTGTTATGATGAAACCTTCTACATTTCATAAGTTAGCATTAAGTTTACCAAGAGATATGCGTAGTTCACAATATGAAGATTTAGTTGATAAAGTTCGTAAGGGCGTCCCTATTGCAAGTCCTTTCTTATCTATTGTAATACCCGATGAGTGGGAAGAAGGCGATCTATCACAGCCTGCGAAGGTCACAGGGCACGAAGGAAGACACAGAATGTATGCAGTCGATGAAGTAGACGGAGACGTTCCAGTTGAAGTACATATATGGGGAAGATTTAAATCTAGTGAAATGCGTAGGCGACATCTCACCGATGAGATGATACAAGAACTAATAAATGGACTCGTTGACGAGACCGGAAATAATTACATTCCTAATATCGGCACACTAAAGAACTAATATGTCTAAAGGTCACATGATAATCATGGGTGGGTTTATCGAACTGCATGACAATATGTTTGAACAAGCCGATGATCTTACAGAATATTGGTGGCCCAGTCTTAAACGAAGTGCAGGTAGTCATCGCATTGCAACTGTACTTAGAGAAGAAGGTTATGATGTAGAAGTACTTGATTTTTGGCCTGCTTGGTCTCGTTTACAATTAATACAATTTTTTCAAACACATGTAAGAGAAGATACATTGGCAATTGGACTTTCAGTAATGTTTCCGTTCGGAAACATAGCCCGCAAGGGTGTCGGCGCTAAAAAGAAAATCCTAGAAATGCTTCAAACGATAAAATTTTTAAAAGAACTATATCCACATGTTAAATTTGTAGGAGGATCGCAAAATTTAGTATCGTTGACAGATTGGGATTTAGATTATTATGTAACTGGGTATGCAGAACTTGCAATTAGTGAACTGCTTAAATATTTTAAACGTGAATTTAATACTTTAAAAATAACAGAACGTAAACTAGATCATAAAAAAATAAATGTTATAGATTCTTTGCATGATTATCCAGCATATCCTATGCCTACTGCTCATATAAAGTATGAAGAACGAGATTATATAAAACCCACCGAAGTATTGTCTTTAGAACTTTCTCGAGGTTGTAAATTTGCTTGTAAGTTTTGTGCGTTTAGTTTATTGGGAGTAAGGGGAGATTATTCTCGGTGTAAGGATAGCCTTAGAGAAGAATTGTTAGATAATTATAACAAATGGGGAGTTACAAATTATAATTGCACTGATGAAACAATCAATGATAAACCTGAAAAATTAGCCAAATATGCTGAAGTAATTAGAAGTTTACCGTTCCAACCCCATATGGGAGGATTTATGAGAGCGGACTTGTTAGTAGCCAAACCTAGTACATGGCAAGATTTATATGATATGGGTTTACGATCACACTATTATGGTTTAGAATCTTTCAATCATGAGGCGGCTAAGTATGTAGGTAAAGGCATGAACCCAGATAAACTAAAAAGTGGGTTACTTGAAGTACAAAAATGGTTTAAAGACAAAGAAGCAGGGAGAGGAGATTATAATGTCCATACATCAATAATTTTAGGATTACCGGGCGAGACAAAAGAGTCATTCCTTGAAGGTGCAGACTGGTTAAAGAATAACTTTGGTGGTCATTCATATGGGATATCTGTTTTGTATATGGGAGATTCTACTATGGCTAACTTTCTTTCGCATCCTTCAGAGTTTGAGGTTACATGGAGAGAAGGAGATGTATTTAGACAATTATCATTAGAAGACCTAAAAGAATTAGATAAAGCAGATCCGATAAAAGATCCTGAAATTAGAACAGAAATATTTGAAAGAAATCAAGTTAAGTGGGAACATGATACTATGAACATTTGGGACGCATATAAAACATTTGACGAAATGATGGCTGATCCTAATTCATTAAAAAATCATGTCAGTGGACCCGGTCCTTTTTCTTATCACAGATTTCTTACAACAGGTAAATATACAATGCAAGATATTTACGATAATACTTACGGAGAAAACGGTTTTGAACAAATAACTGATAGTGATATAAATAGTCATAGAGAATTTCTTAATGATTATATTAATAAAAAATTAGGCAAAGAGTGATAAATATTAATATGGACAAGTATAAAAAGACAGCAGGATTAAACTATTTGAGTGAAAACTCATATAAGGGAGACGGTTCTCCTGGCATGGTAATGGGTATTGCTAGTGATGCTCGTAGTGATACTAACACATATGAAGGTAAAAAGCCTACGACTAACAGTAAACACAGTACTGAAAGAGAACTAAAGAAATATGATCCAGCACATGGTCATACAAAACCAGAAGGGGGAAATCCCCAAGTATGTCCTAGTTGTAAGGGAGAAGGTTGTACATCATGCGGAAACACAGGAGAAGTCATCAGCAAAAAACGCAATGACCCTAAAGTCGATGAATCATTAGAAGATATTAAAAGATTATCTGGACTAACAGAGTCTGGTTTTACAGGGGTTGAGGAAATTGATTTATTAAATGACCCAAATGGTGATCGCACACAGAAAGCAATATTAAGGCATCAATTAATGACAGATTATAATATTACTTTTTTACCTATACCTGGTGATATTGTTGATCATCCTGAGTTAGGCAAAGTAAAAGTTTTAAAAATTATAGGTCTTGATACTTATGGTGGTCCAGCAGAATATGAAATAGAGAATAGAAACGGTAAATCTTTTCCTATAACTTTTGATGAGTTGACAGATATGATTGGCTTCGGAGAAATAAGTGATGTGCCACAATCAGAAATATCAGAAGATATTAAAAGATTATCTGGCTTATCAGAAGCATTTGCTTGGGACGAGATTGACGAAGCAAAACGAAAGGCAAGACATGATGATGACGATGATGAAGAAGAAGATGAAAAGCCAGAAGATCCTGAAAAAGATAAAGTCCCGCATATTTTAATGCAACTAAGAAAAGCCCAAGACGTAGACGGCGATCACCCAATTAAGTTTTTAGACGGTTCAGAAGTTATTTTACCATTAAAAGATATCAATTTGTTTACAGAAATGTACATGAATGTCAAGCCACAAGACAGAGAAAGATTACAACAAGTGGCTATTATGAGTAAAGATAAGTTTGATAAACTATTGACGTTCTTCACACCGAAACACGGAAAATTAGAAAAGAGTATCTATGAAGATGAAGAAGCAGGAGATATGATTACAGAAGAACAGTTTGACGAAGCCGCAGGCAAAAAAGATGCTTGTTATCACAAAGTCAAAAGCAGATATAAAGTATGGCCTAGTGCATACGCATCTGGTGCTTTAGTTAAGTGTCGTAAAGTAGGTGCATCCAATTGGGGCACTGGCGGAAAGAAAAAGAAGAAAAAATAATGCGTATTAATGAAATCTTAACTGAGTCAATTATCCAAGAAGATTTACGAGCCTGGTTCGGCAAAGGCAAAGACGGTGGTGCCGGAGGCGGTGGTTGGGATAGATACAATACCAAAGGCGAACGTGTAGGTAAATGCGGTGATGGTAAAGGCAAAGGCAAACCTAAGTGTTTATCTAAAAGTAAAGCCGCAAGTCTACGTAACTCTGGTGGCAAGAAAGCAATTGGAAACGCAGTCAAAAGAAAGAAAAAGAATGACCCTAATAAGAATCGCAGGGGTAAAGCAAAGAACGTAAGCAACAAGCCGAAGAAGTAAGATGAGAGCATCTGAAGTTGTCAAGCCATATCATCTTTATGCCGCAACTGTGTTTGTACAGCAACCGGGATACACAGGCAACATGGACTTCACTGTCTCTGCTCAAACACATTTTGAAGCAAGACAATTAATGAAAAAGATGTATAATATTCCTGACTATAGAATAGGAAGTTTACGTTTAGTTAAACGAGGTTAAGCAGGTTTACTGTAAACAAAATACTTTCTGTCATTAGCATCTTGTTTGAACGTCTCTAGTTCTAATCCAAACTCTTTAGCAAAGTTGTGAGCAACTTCAAAACTCCACTCAAATACTTCTACCCAAGGCCCGTTCTTATGTTGAATACCTGGATTGACTCTAAAGAACATCTTACCACCTTTAGCAAGTAACTTATTACAGTTTGCTAATCTCACTCTAATATCTTCAATACTATTAAAGTTAATAGATCCTAATGCTATAATTGCATCAAAGTGTTCATCAACATTTGCATATTCTAAAACATCAACTTGATAGTCTGACATATTGTTATAAGGATCAATGCCGATCAAGTTTGGTATACGTTCTTTAAATTGATTGTATCCGCAACCTACATCTAATACTGCTTTAGGATTAAGTTTTTTAACTTCATCAACTAACTGCCAGCCTGTATAACTATATATTTCTGTCTGTGGCTTCCAAATTTCACCGAAAAACATACTAGAGTATTTGATGTCTAGTTGATCAACAACAGATTCGATAGTGCCTTCCCATCTAATTTTTGCATCTAAGTCCATTGTTGCTAAAATATCTTCTTTGAACTTATCAAACTTGACTGGAGTAATAGCCATTTCTTCAAACGTAGTTTTCTCATTGAGATTAGTTCTGATGTGATCGTATTTAGGTAAGTTCAGTGCCTCATCTAAATTTTCCATAACCAAGTTAAAAATTTTGCTATTCATCGAATTTTTTTGTCCTTACTGTAAATTGTATAAATATATTTATAATTTTTATGAAGTGCGTATATTTTTCTCAATCCCAGAGATAAATACTAGTAGTGATTATTTTAATTACTACAACCCTTAAGGAGAATAATATGAAATCAAACAAAGAATTTGTTGCTAGTATTGTCGAAGGCAATCAAGCATTATTCAAAGCAAGTCAACTTAACGTTGCAGAGTATTTCGACAACATGCCTGACGAGGATGCGTTGGTAGAACACTTTGTTGGACGTATGGTTAACGAAAGAATGAACATGGTAGAGATTAGTAATAATATTGCATCTATGCCTGCTGATGCAGATCCTGTTGAACTTCAAAACTTAACTAAACAAGCAAACGATGAAGCAATTCATTTTCGTTTAGTAAAAGAAGTTATTGAACATATCAAAGGTGAAGAGATTGATGTTGCAGAAGCAATCGCCGCTGAAGAAGCAAAGCCTACTGCTAAAGGTGCAAGCCTTTTAGAAAAGTATGGTGCTGATTCTGATCCAGCCGCTCTTGCCGCATATCAATTAGTTGCAGAAGGTCGTGCAGAAGCCGTTTGGAACACAATGGCAGAAGTAATCGATGATGAGTTTATCTCAACTCGTTATGCTAAAATTGCTAAAGACGAAGGTTTCCACAGCACAATCGGCGCAATGAAGTTAGAAACTTTAGTCGGTGATGCTGAAACTCAAGCACGTATCGAAGAACTTGTTTCAAACATGCGTAAAGACTTGTATGAAATTTCATGCAAAAACACTAGCCATAATGCAGAAGGACAAAAATTAGTATCAGAAGCATACGGTTGGTAAGCAGAAGTATGTAGTGAATATCGGTCTATCACAGAGGATATTACATTATAACAACGTGGCGTATGATTGCTTAGAACACGGTTGGTACAGCCTGTTAAGTGATCATACGTTTTTTTATATCCCTAACATAATAGAACAAGACTATAAAAAATTAGTTAGAGATTTAGACTTAGTAATCTTAACAGGTGGAGACGCAAGTCCTCAAAGAATACTAGTCGAAACAAAAGTATTAACGCAATGTTATATACAAGACAAACCTGTATTAGGAGTTTGTCACGGTGCATTTCTTATTAACGAATTAGAGCAAGGAGTTAATAGCACAATAGAAAATCATTACGATACTACTCACGGGATTATTTTAGAAGGTGAGAAGTACGAAGTAAATAGTTTTCACATGAATCAGTTAAAGGAAGTTGGCGCAGATTTAAATGCTATTGCACACGCCGATGATGGAAGTATTGAAGCATTTAGACACAAAAACAGAAAACTTTGGGGACTAGTTTGGCATCCTGAAAGAATGCAAGATCCTGTTTTACCTGACGACCTTAGGAGTTTTATACTATGAGAGTATTAATATTTGGTCTACCCGGAAGTGGTAAGACATATCTAGCAAAACGACTAGTTGAATACTTAGGTGACAATGTTGCCTGGTTTAATGCTGATCAGGTTCGCAGTGATGTAAATGACTGGGACTTTTCAGAAGAAGGTAGATTAAGACAAAAACAAAGAATAGATAATCTTTGTAAAGAAGCCGAAGACAATGGTAAAATTGCAATCGCAGATTTTATTTGTCCTTTTAAAAAAGCAAGAAAAGAATTTAGTGCTGATTATGAAATCTTTGTCGATACAATTGAAGAAGGTATATTTGAAGACACAAATCAAATATTTGAAAGACCAATTGCTACAGACTATAATATACATGAAAAACGAGGTGATATAGATGCAAAAATTATTGCATATGAAATAGGACAAAGATTTATATGGGATAATACAGCACCTACAACTCAAATGTTAGGTAGATGGCAACCATGGCATGGAGGACATCAAGCATTATTTGATAGAGCAATAGCAAAACACGGACAAGTTTTTTTAATGGTCAGAGATATGCCCATAGATATTAATAATCCTTTTCCGGCGTATGAAGTAGTAGAAAATTTACAACAAGTTTTATACAAACATGCAGGAAAAGTAAAAATACAAGTTGTGCCTAACTTATTAAACATCACATATGGTAGAGATGTAGGATACAAAATCGAACAAGAAACGTTTGAACGTGAAGTACATGATATAAGTGCAACTAGAATACGTGAACAAATGAGACAAGACGGAGTATTATAATGAAAGGAATGGTAAACGTTTTTGGAACGTTAGACATAAAAGATCGTTACAACATGACGATTATCAAATTAGAAGCCAATGAACTTAAGACTTATAAACCAATTGGTATGGCGTATGTTATGTTAAGAAATGCTAGTTTTGAAAGCAATAACATTACATTAACAAATAAAAATGCATGTGTCAATACAGGAGATAATTTTACAATATCTTGCGGAGAACAAGGCTCTGCATGTATCGTTGAGTTTCCAGGACTTAGTTTATTAGAAAGTCGCATTTTTATACAAGAATGTTTAGACATAGGTAACTTAAGTTATATGGACGGCGGCACAAATACTACAGCAATCAATCCAGGTAGATTAGGTGACCCTGTTATTAACTATGTGCATTTTCCTGCAGGTATGTATCAGACATTACACACGCACCCTTCTCACAGAGTTGGACTAGTCATCAAAGGCAATGGCAAGATAGAATTAGACAACAAAGAATTTTATGATGTCAACGAAGGCGAAGTATTTTTCATGCGTAGAAATTGTTTACATAACTTTATCTGTGACAAAGACGAAGATGTAATCGTGTTTGTATGGGCGCCAGACAGTGGTACAGGCCCTACAGATGAAATTAACCCATTAAAAATTAGAACATATGTTGGACAGCAAAGATATCACAAGTAAAAAAATCTTAATCATTACAGGTCCACAAGGGTCTGGTAATCATTTATTCAGTAGACTGTTTAGTTTACATGATGACGTAGGCGGCTGGGAAGAATTAAATGAAAAGTATTGGGTACCCAGTGATGAAGAAACATTTGCTGAGTATTGGGTTTATCCTGAACGTCTAAAAGATTTTGATTTTAGTAAACATAATTACTGGGTAGCAAACGTCAGTTGTCCATTCATGTACGATGGCACACGTTATACACCTAAAATAAAAGAGTTTGCAGACGAATGTATTAAACTAGGCATTGATGTTACAATAGGTATAATCGTAAGAGATAAAAACATAAACGTAGAACAACAGAAAAGAGTTAGAAAAGAAGTAACTCTGCCGATAGCACTTAACTATTACTATACAAATCTATTAGATTATAATGTGCATTTCTTAGACCATGAAGCATTCTTTTTACATAAGGCTTATTATCTAAGATATGTAAGTAAAATTTTAGACTTTCCAGTTGCATATGATAATCCAGATATAATGAAATTTATTTGGGAAGATGCAAATCATAAGTATGTCAAATATGTAGACGAACATTGGCTTGACAAAGAGGTGTGGGACGGTATTAGAACTAAGGAAGAAAGAAACGTATGAAATATATTTTTGTAGCAGGGGCACCCGGATCTAAATGGAGTAGTGTATGTAAAAACATCTACTACAGTGATTCTATAGATCAAAGTGATGCTAGTGAAGACAGAGAGTATTGGCATGATGCTAGTGGGCAACTAGACTTAATGCATATTGGTGCATACTTTGATCCAGGCATGGAGTTCGGAGATTTCTTTTTGTTTCTTAACAAGTATACAAAAGAAGAATGTGAAGCAGAGTTTGATAGACCTTTTTCAGGCGAAGGTGTGCGTATTATTAAGAGTCATGTGTTCGCACATCACATAGACTTTCTAAAAGATAACTGGCCAGACTGCCCTATTGTTTTAGTTCACAGAGATAATGATGCATGTTTGGGTTGGTGGGTAAGATGTGGACACTTTGATATTACATACCCTCTCTATCATAAATATTATGTGAATTTAAGAGAAATGAGTAAGATTGTAGACGATCAAAACAGAGATATCGTCAATGCATGGAAAAGATATGGTGGCATTAGCCCGAAAGATAATTTAGATTTAGCAGATATATTAAAAATCAATAGGCCACCAGAAGAATATCAGCAAGACTACAATCTAAAAGATATTGGAATAAAAGTAATATGACACAAAGCAGTTGGGAACAATTAAAACAAAGAAGCAATTATCACTTTGACCCTGATTTGATGCATCCTCTCTATGATACAGTCGATAGAGTAGGCGTAATTGATTTGAGTAGCATCACACAAGAAGAATTAGACAAAGTTGTAGCAGAGTCTAAAGAAGCAACATGGCGTACGAGAGGCAACCCTAAAAAAGAATCTAAAGTCAGAGGAGAAGATGAATTTAAGACTGAAGACTATGACTTAGAAAAGACAGGTTATGGTATTGACTATGTTGTCAGTAATCTTAACTGGGAAGTGCCACCAAACATACAAGCAATTGCAGATCAGTTTGGTTTAGATGATATGATGACTAGAATTCATGTACAGAATCCAGGTCAAGTATGGAACTTGCACATGGACAAATTAGAAAAATGGAACTTTGAAGACCCAAGTACTGTAGAAAGATACATGATTCAATTATCTGATTGGAGACCCGGTCAATGGTTTAGTTATGGTAACTATACTTTTGAGCATTGGAAAGCAGGAGATGTGACTACATTTAGATGGCAAGATGTTCCTCACTCAACTGCAAACGCAGGTCATCACCCTCGTATTACTTTACAAGTTACTGGAGTTCGTACTGATAAATCTAAAGAGTTTATACGATTGTTACGAAAAGGAGAGTTATAACTCTCTTTTGTTGACATCCTTGCAGATTTCTTTTGCAAGATCACTACCAGTTGTCACAAACAAAAACGGAAAGAACGCATGTATGATAACAGCAAGGCCTGTTAATAGCATACTTACACCATAGTACAATGCACAACTTAAATGTTCCGTGTATGTTTCACCCAAAGAGTGTGGATGTTCTGTAAATTTGTTTCGGAGTTTATTGAAAAACGTGATTGTTTTGCTCTCCGTATATTTTAATATACTTGCCGGCAATTTCATCTGCTTCTGATTCTATAGGAGACCCTGGATAACTTGAATTGGGTGTGATTAAACCTTTTTCTCCTTGTCTGATATGAACAAGTTCATGGAATACTGTTCTAAGAATATCAATTAGATTTCTGTTGCCATAGACCCAAATCTCGTCAGAACCAAGTTCGTGTCTACCCGTATGATGACCGTCTTGTGCCTCTTGTGTATCATAACTTAACTTGACTTTAGGCATATTTTCAATTTTTAAAACATTACCCATCCAATGTGCGGCTTTTGTTACTTCATCCTCAATGTTTAAACCATCATCAAACATTTGATCAGAAGCAGTTAATTCTTGTCTTGCTTTGTGTGCTTGTTTGGCAGCCTGCTTGGCATTACGATAAATTTTACCTTTTTCGTCTACGTTATATTGATCACTCTTAATCTTGGGAAGTCTGTTTTCCAAGTCTTTAAGCGGATCTTCATTGATAAATTGATAGGCTCTCATACTATTATTTATCAATAATTGCTTTTGGGAAATGTTTTGCTTGACTCTAACCGTATTAAATATTACAATAGAACACATGATATTACCTGAAGTTGAAAAAGCACTACATATCATTTGGGAACTAGAGTATGAAATGTTGAATGAAAGAAACTGTGGTTACACGGGTTCAGACATGAAAAAGAAACTCTGGCAGATCAAAATGAGAGTAGACAAAGCAATTGCAAAGGCCCCGGTCTATCATGGTGACCCAAACTACGAACAAGAATATCTTGTAGCAAAAATTAAAGGCGAAGTATGAAGTTAGGTATAATCGGTAAAGGGTTTGTTGGCTCCGCAGTCAGCAATGGTTTTACTAATGATACAGAACAATTTATCGTTGACCCAGCAATTAATTCTCACACAATCAAAGATTTAGTAGAATGGAATCCAGACATGATATTTGTCTGTGTGCCTACTCCACAACAAGAATCACATTTAGACGTAGATACTCACATAGTACGTGAAGTATTACTTAACATTGGACTTACAGACTATGCAAACGTTGTAGTAGTTAAATCTACTATTACTCCTAATCATCTAACGCAGTTTAAGAAACTTTTTAGTGGATTACGACTTGTATATAATCCTGAGTTCTTAACTGAAGCAAACAGTTTAGAAGACTTTATCAATCCAAATATGCAAATACTAGGTGGAGAGTTACAAGACTGCATCGAAGTAGAACAAGCATACATTCATCATAGTCAAGTCAAAATCGTACCCACATTCAAAACAGACTTCACAACAGCAAGTCTAATCAAATACACAATTAACAGTTGGTTAGCAACGAAAGTATCATTCTTTAATGAATTATTTCATTTGCACCAATCAAGCAATGCAGAGACTACATGGGAGCAGTTTACTGACATGGTAAAACGTGACCCAAGAATAGGAGACAGTCATATGCAAGTCCCTGGACCAGATGGTAAGTTTGGTTTTGGTGGACACTGTTTTCCGAAAGATACAAAAGCATTGTTATATTATTCTAAACTAGAGGGGGCGCCGCTCACTCTATTAGAAAATGTCATCCAACAAAACGATGACGACAGAAACGGGTAAATATACCCTTGACAACATACAGACTATTCTGTATACTATATGCATAGATTTACATAATCATAGGAGATAATAATGGCAGGTAAATACTTTAATCCAGAGCAAGTTAATAAAATGAAGCAACTTGTTAATGAAGGCATGGCAGTAATGCAAGAAGTTGAGACACTTAACGGCGGACTCAATGATACTGTAAAAGCAATCGCAGAAGAACTTGAAATCAAGCCTTCTATTCTTAAGAAAGCAATTAGAATTGCATACAAAAGCAATCTAATGGACACAAATGCTGACCACGAACAACTGAACGATATCTTGGAGACTGTTGGTCGAACTCTTTAATGCCAAGACTTGTCACGTTTGGATGTTCATTTACATACGGCCACAGTTTACCTGACTGTTATATAGGAAATGGACGTCCAGGTGATTCTCCTAGTAAGTTTGCTTGGCCAAATCTACTAGCAGAAAAGTTAGATTACGAGTGTTTAAATTTATCTGCTTGTGGTTCGGGTAATTATCAAATTTTACTAGATATTTTACGGACAGATTTTAAACAGGATGATTTAGTTGTAATAGGATATTCGTATTTTGATAGATATGAAAATTACCTAATGACTGATAAAATTGACGCAGGCTTTCAAATAACTTCAGAGTCTAAAGAACTTCAACATAGAATAGAAATCAATAAAGTTATGTTAGGTGAGACAAGTGAAGAACAAAAGTTTTGGAATAATTGGTTATCCATACAACATGCAGAAATGATATTAAACTCTAAAAATATAAAAAATTATTCGTTTCTCAATGTGCCAGAAATAGCACAAGAAACAAAACCTGACTTGATCGAAATGCAAAACTTTATCGATCATATCAAATTAACATTTAAGGATTATGCTTTGGACAAAGAACATCCAGGAATTGAGACTCATCAGTTGCAATCAGAACAACTTTATAGTACAATAGCACTATGAGTTATATCGACGCCATACATGATAAATCTGCGGAACGAATACATGTCGTAGAACGTACCCCTGAGGGTAACAGAGACTTTAAAGAGTATCCTACGAATTATGTTCTGTATTATGAAGATCCTAAGGGCAAACATCGATCACTTTATGGCACTCCTGTCAAAAAGTTTTCGTCACGTAAACAAGCAGAGTGGGAGAAAGAGAAACGCATCCACGGTAAGAAACGTCTGTTTGAAGCAGACATTCCGATCGTCTTCAGATGCCTTAGTGAAAACTATCTGAAGGTTGATGCCCCTAAACTGCATACGTGTTTCTTTGATATCGAGGTAGACTTTGATCCTAGTAGAGGATTCTCTCCTCCAAGTGATCCATTCAATCCTGTGACTGCTGTTAGTCTATACTTAGACTGGCTTGATCAGTTAGTATGTCTTGCAGTTCCCCCTAAGCATATGACGTATGAGACTGCACAAGAAGCAATCGCAGAGTTCCCTGATACTATGTTGTTCAGAACAGAGAAAGAATTGTTTGATGCATTCTTTTCTTTAATCGAAGATGCAGATGTGTTGTCAGGTTGGAACTCAGAAGGATATGATATTCCGTATATGGTCAATCGTGTTACACGTGTGATGTCTAAAGATGATACACGTAGATTTTGTCTGTTAGGGCAGTATCCTAAGAAACGTAAATATGAACGATTTGGTAAAGAAGAAGAAACGTTTGACTTAGTTGGTCGTATTCACTTAGACTATCTACAACTCTATAAAAAGTACAACTATGAATCTCGCCATAGTTATAAACTAGATGCGATTGGTGAAATGGAAGTTGGTGAAAAGAAGACTGAGTATGAAGGGTCACTAGATCAACTGTACAACAAAGACTTTAAAAAGTTCATCGAATATAACAGACAGGATACATTACTGCTTAAGAAACTAGATGATAAGTTGCAGTTCTTAGAACTTGCTAATCAACTGGCGCATGAAAATACTGTGTTGCTTCCAACTGTTATGGGCTCAGTTGCTATGATTGAAATGGCAGTGATGAATGAAGCACATGAACGTGGCATGGTTGTACCCAATAAGATAAGACAGAATATCAATACAATCAGTGAAGGACAAGCGGCAGGTGCTTATGTGATGAATCCTAAGAAAGGACTACATGAGTGGATAGGCTCTATTGATATTAACTCACTTTATCCTTCAACTATTCGTGCATTGAACATGGCTCCAGAGACAATCGTCGGGCAAGTCAGACAGACTCTTACTGAACAATATATGCAAGAGAAAGGACTGGAACTGGCTAAGAAGAAACCTAGATACAAAGAAGGTGATGCTCCAGTAGAAGGACCCGTACTATGGGAAGGTCTTTTCGGCTCACTAGAGTACACTGCCATTCAAAATCAGGAACGTGGCACTATGCTGACGATTGATTATGAAGATGGCAGAGAAGAACAGATGAGTGCCGCAGAAGCATGGAAGATGATTTACGATTCTAATAATCCTTATATCCTTAGTGCAAATGGTACAATCTTTAGATCAGATACTGAAGGTGTGATTCCTGGACTGTTATCTAAATGGTATTCTGATCGTAAGATTATGCAAGGTAAACTCAGAGAAGCAACTACAAAAGAAGACATTGAGTATTGGGACAAACGTCAGTTAGTTCGTAAAATTTTGCTTAACTCTGCATATGGTGCACTTTTGAATGAGCATTGTCGATTCTATGATAAACGCATAGGACAAAGTACAACACTCACAGGTCGTTCTATCACTAAGCATATGTCAGCATTTGTTAATGAAATAATGACTGGTAAATATGATCACACAGGTGACTCAATGATTTATGGTGATACTGACTCATGTTACTTTAGTGCATGGCCCATGCTTAAAGATGATCTTCCAGCAGATATGTCATTAGAAGACAAAAAGCAGACATTTATTGACTTGTATGAAAGTATGTCTGACCAATGTAATGTATCGTTTCCTGGCTTTATGGAAAAAGCATTTCATTGTCCACGTGACAAAGGTATGATTATCAAAGGTGGCAGAGAAGTCTGTGGTGACAGAGGATTGTTTATTACTAAGAAAAGATATGCAATCAATATCTATGATGCAGAAAATAAACGTACTGACAAAGATGGTGCGATGAAAGTTAAGGCAATGGGCTTAGACTTAAAGAGAGCAGATACTCCTGCATATGTACAAGACTTCTTAATGGAAGTTTTAGAAATGACACTATCAGGTAAACAACGTGATGATATTATCGAAAAGATTAAAGAGTTTAAAATATCATTAGGTCAACAGGATTCTTGGACAAAAGGTTCTCCTAAGTCTGTTAACAAATTGACATATTATACTGAACTAGAAAAGAAATCTAAGACTGGTCGAGCAAACATGCCGGGTCACGTAAGAGCGGCAATGAATTGGAACACACTTAAAAGAATACATGATGACAATTATTCAATGGAGATCATGGATGGATTCAAAGTAGTAGTATGTAAACTCAAAACTAATGCGTTAGGTTATACGAGTATTGCATACCCTACAGATCAACTTAGACTTCCTGAATGGTTCAAAGACATGCCATTTGATGACAACTTAATGGAGTCTACTTTAGTAGATGAAAAAATCAGCAACTTGCTAGGAGTTCTTAAATGGGACTTACGAGCAAACACAGACACTAATTCAACGTTTGATGAGTTGTTTAGTTTCGGGTAAATCACATGTCCAAAACATTTGCTTTACACAATAAATCCAGATATAATACACAGTATATCTACCTAAATACATTACGAGGAGTATAAATGAAAGATAACTTATTAGACATCATCGGTTACACGCATAGTCTAGGCATCATTGATCTAGTAAAGATCGTGGGAACTGATACAGAAACTGAAATTCATGCAATTGCAGAAGATAAATCTGTTATTGTGACAGGCAAAACTAAAACGCCTGTTGCAGATTTTATCGGAACATTTGGTATGCCGAATCTAACTAAACTAAAAACTATTTTAGGCTTTGATGTCTACAATGATGATAGTTCTACAATCGACATGACTAAAGCAAACAAAGATGGCAACGAAGTTCCTAGTGCAATTCACTTTGCAACTAAGCAAGGAGATTTTGTTAACGACTATCGTTTGATGTCACAAGCAATCATCGAAGAAAAAGTAAGAAATGTTACTTTCAAAGGTGCTAATTGGGACGTAGAATTTGAACCAACAGTTGCAGGTATCATGCGTTTAAAAATGCAGGCACAAGCAAACTCTGAAGAATTGAACTTTACTACTAAAACAGAAGATGGCGATCTTAAAATCTTTTTTGGTGATCCTTCAACTCACTCAGGTAATTTTGTATTTCAACCTACAGTAACAGGTGAACTTACAAGAGCATGGATGTGGCCTGTTAAGGTATTCTTGTCTATTATGGATTTGCCAGGTGACAAGACTGTACGTATTTCTGATCAAGGTGCGGCTCAAATTACAGTAGACAGTGGTTACACAATTTACGAATATCTCTTGCCGGCACAAGCCAAGTAATTGATTATTCAACGTAGCAACACTCATTGGGAACAGCCCGAGTTTTGGACTAGGGGAAACCATACACAACAAGTGGTTAGAAGTCAAGGCTTGTGCAATGATATTGTGGGGACTCATTATTCATATATCCCTATCGGCAAAGTAGCATCAACGTTTATGTCAGAATTTTTGGCACAGTTAAAGTGGATCAATACTGCATATAATTACAATGATGTTGATAAACATCGTACTCCTAAAAAGTATATGGTTATTTTGCGAGATCCAGTAGAACGTTGGTGTTCTGGTATTGTAGAGTACTTGGTTAATCATCGTAGTTTTATAGAAGGCAGGGATAATCACGGATGGACTCTACAAGATAGAGAAATGCTAGATTTTATCTTTGGTGTTGCAAAGTTTGACAGACACACGTGTTCTCAGGTAGATTATCTGCACGGCTTAGATACAAACGATTGTGTATTCTTTAAACTAGATAATAATTTTGAAGATACAATGAAACGGTTTGCAGAAAAAGAATTACATTCACCCATAAATGATGTAATTATTAGAGATTTTGCATATAATACATCAGAAAGAGAAACACACAAAAAACTTAGGAATACAATTGATTTTCAAATTAAAAATAATCCTAGGTATATGAAGAGGATAAAAGATCATTTTGCAGATGATCTTGTGTTGTTTAATCAAGTAACATTTTATGAATAACGAGAATATGGCAGAACAAATCAATCTTTCAAAAGAGCATAAGGCAGATTGGGCACTATTTTTGCCTGCAGTCAGTAGTTTTTTTATTACTGGCTTAGGTAAGCAAAGGTGTGGGGAAGACTATTTCCCACAAGAACGTATACCTGCAGGGTTCAATGGAGACGTAGAACGTCTTAATTTCTTAAACTCTAAAGAAGGTTTGTTCACTTATAAGTGGGGATTGTATTCTGCTGGCCATGCAGACTTAGATGTAACTAAGGACATTCCTGCTGAATCTATCATACGTGATAGAGAAGAGGGTACGTTTATGTTAGGCGACTCTGGTGGTTTTCAGATTATGAAAGGTCAATGGCCTGCTGACTGGAAGAATCCTGATTGTCCTAAAGCACTTGAGCAACGTAAAAAAGTTCTTACGTGGATGGACACGTATATGGACTATGGCATGTGTTTAGACATACCCTCACAGACTGTGCGAAATCAACATCTGTATGATAAGCACGGTATTAAAACCATAGAGGAAGCCGCACTGGCAACGCATATCAACAACGATTACTTTATACATAATCGTAATGGTAACTGCAAGTTTTTAAATGTCTTGCAGGGGTTAAATCATACGCAGTCAGATAACTGGTATGAGGAAATGAAGATGTATTGCGATCCGAATAAGTACCCAGATAATCATTTTAATGGTTGGGCATTTGGTGGTCAAAATAAAATTGACATACATCTTACCTTAAAAAGAATCGTTGGTATTATACATGATGGACTGTTAGAACCCGGAAAGCATGACCTTATTCATTGCTTAGGTACATCTATCTTAGAATATGCTGTCCTGTTTTCTGATATTCAGAAAGCAGTAAGAAAGTATCACAATCCAAACTTACAGATTACGTTTGATTGTGCAAGTCCTTTCTTTGGTGCGGCTAAAGGGTTGGCATACTTTAACTCTAATATGGAACACAATACTAAGTGGACATACTCTATGGAAAAGACTGCTGAGAGCAAAGACTTTGATCAGGACATGCGTAAATTCAGTGACGCCGTATTAGCAGAGGGCATACATGAAACGTTTGCAGACTCTCCTGTCACTAACGCAATGGTTATGAAGGACCTTTGTTATCGTGGTCATGGTTTCTTAAACAAGCACGGGAAAGAAACTAAAACGTCTTGGGACACACTAAGTTATACGTTGTTACAAGCACACAATGTATATCAACATATGTTTGCGGTACAAGAAGCCAACAGACAATATGATAATGGTGTTGTCCCTGCAATGTTGATGAATGAAACATTTGATCGTGTTAGATTTGGAGACGTTGTTGATGAAATCTTTGCTCTTAAAGATAGACAAAAATCATTAGACTTGATCGATCAACATAGCAGACTATGGATGCAAATTCAATCAGGATCACAAGGATTTTCAGGTAAAAGGGCTATCAATGCAGGAACAATGTTTGATCAACTTTTTTCTGTAGAAGAAGAAACACCCATAAATAATGATGAAGAACACGAAGACAGTGATGAATTAATGCAGGGTGTTGATGAATAAATGGGTAAATGCAGTATTGACAACAATGCAAAAACCTAGTATTATGAGTAATGATAGAAATATTGTTTTGGAGTTTGATAGTTGTTACATGGGCATCATATGGCATGCATGTAATAAGACAATACATCAGACATCATTTGGAGTAAAAGAAATATGAATACAAGAGTTAAAAAGCCAAGTTTGTTTAGAAGGACAGTTATGTTTTTGGTTAATTCTTGGAGACGTGTAATGGATGTGAGATATAATCCAATCGGTAAAATCCCTGATCCAAGTCTACAAACATATTTCATGTTAGTATTGTTTACTGTATGGAGTGTATGGTTTGGATTCTTAGCATCTAATTACTTAGGTTTCTTTAACTACAATACTGTAGTCAGTATTATTATTCACATTTCTATTCTGCTTCCACTAGCATTCACTAACGCAGTCTTTGTTGATGCAGAACGTGACGGACATAAGTGGCTTAAAGAATGGAAAGAAGAACAAAACAGATACACATTGGTAACAAATAGATTGCGTAAAAAAAATCTGACTATTTGGGACCCTAGCAAGGAAGCATAATGAGAAGTATATGGGTAACATTTAGCAAAGAGGGTGTACATAAGTATCCCGGTGCTGATACAGATCCTAAGTTAGCAACAGGCGACTGGGACGATGTATCATTTTTAGGTTACCCACACAGACATATTTTTCATTTTAAAGTATGGATCGAAGTCTACCATGATGATAGAGATATTGAATTCATACAATTCAAACGTTGGTTGGAAAGACTGTACGAAGAAGTAGAAAGCAGTACAGGTGTCTTACAACTAGATCACAAATCCTGTGAAATGATTGCTGACGAACTGGCAAGTGAAATAAATTTAAAGTATCCAGGTCGTTGGCTTAAAATTTCGGTAGCCGAAGATAATGAAAACGGTTGCGAAATGGAGTATCAGTATAATGACTGATATTAACTTAAATAGTAATATGAGAATACAAGGAATATTACGATGTCAAACCCTAAAACTATCAAAGTTTTTGAGGACCTTGAGGCTTTTACAGCCTTCTGTAAAGAATACGGGTATAAGGTTAAACCCGAATGTCTTTACAACAAGAGTAGTCGCATTTGGCGACTGTATAGTCAACGATATTTGGCAGGGAAACCCGTCAGGAACATGTGGGAGATAGATGGCCAGAAATACGAAAAAAGACGACACTACAAAAGGTAGCAAGAAAATGACTGCTAAAAAAACTGTAGCAAAGAAGACGCCTGCTAAAAAGCCGGCAACTAAAAAAGCGCCTACAAAGACAGTCAAAAAGAAAGCACCAGTCGCAACAAAGAAAACTGTTGAAAAGGCAGTTGAACCGAAACCAGTCTTGCAAAAGATTGAAATGCCGAAAACTCCTACAAGAGAAAATGGCACAGTAGTCTTAGTAACAGGTGGTTTTGATCCTATGCATTCAGGTCATTTAGATTATATCGATGCCGCTAAAGAATTAGGTCGTGAGGAATCATGGCATGGCGCTAAAGTAGTAGTCGGTGTCAATAGTGATGATTGGCTTGTTCGTAAGAAAGGCAAGTGTTTTATGCCTGTCGAAGAACGAGTACGACTGCTATTAGCATTGCGTAATGTAGATCAAGTAATCACATTTGATGATTCGGACGATTCCAGCATGAATGCTATCCATATTACTAGACATATGTTCCCGGATGAGCATATAATATTTGCTAATGGCGGAGATAGAACTAGTGCTAACATTAAAGAAATGAACTATCCAGATACAAATGTATCATTTTCATTTGGAGTAGGTGGAGATAAAACTCAATCTAGTTCTAGTCTTTTAGGTGAATGGGCGGCTCCTCGAACTGAACGTGATTGGGGTTACTATCGTGTACTGCATGAGTTTAGTAGAGAAGTCAAAGTTAAGGAACTAACAGTTGATCCTGGCGCATCGTTAAGTATGCAAAGGCATCAAGGCAGGGGAGAGTTTTGGTTTGTTGCTAGTGGTGTTGCTACAGTTTATACAGTAGCATATCCCAATGATCCTAAACGTGATATCGGTGACATTTTAGTTGGTAAGTTTGGTAAACATGATTCAACTTGGATTCCAGTGAATGAATGGCACAGACTAGTTAATAACGAAAGTGAACCACTTACTGTATGTGAAATTCAATTTGGAGATAACTGTATTGAAGAAGATATTGAACGAGTGTTTAGACCTAAGGGGTAATTATGCGTAAACTATATTACATGGGCTTAGAACCCTACGAAGCAAGATACACATTACAACTGCAACAGTGGAATACTGAAGCATTTGACAAACGTAAACTTGACTACGTAGTTGTTCCAGGTGAACTATTAACAACTGATCAGTCCATTGTAACAGGTCAAGTATTAGACGCACACGGTCGTTCATACTTTGGTATGTCACAAATGATGTCATTAGTTAAACTGATGAAAGAAGGCGAAGTAACAAGTGAAGACTGTATCTTCTTTGAAGATATGTTTCAGCCAGGTATTGAATCACTTCCTTATATAATGAATCAAGTTTCAGAAGAACACAGACCTAAAGTCTTTGTAAGATGTTTAGCACAGTCTGTTGATCCAGATGATTTCGTACATGTCTGGGGCATGGAGAAATGGATGAGTTTGTATGAGAAAATGGTCAATGAATTTGTAACAGGTGTCTTAGCAACTAATGAAGAAATGGTTGCACATATGAAGATTGCAGGTTGGACTGCTCCTATCTATAATATTTCAGGTCTTGCATTTGGTAAAGAAGAAGTGCGTAGACGATTACTAGAACTAGAAGAATTCAAACCCTTTGAAGAACGTAAAATGCGAGTGGCGTTTACTGCTCGTTGGGACCAAGAGAAACAACCTGACTTTTATATGGATCTTATTGAAGAATGGTATGCTAGATATGGTAAGAAGCATGGTATTGAATTCTGTCTACTATCAGGTGGAGAGTTAAGAAGCAATAATGATTCGTACATGAAACGTACAAAGAAATTGCAGAAACAAAAGAAACTAGTTATCCATGAGAATCTATCTAAGAATGATTACTATAGAATTCTGAACGATACTAGAGTTGTATTTAATTGTGCATTACAAGACTGGGTAAGTAATACAGTCTCTGAAGGTGATGCATTAGGATGTAATGTTTTATTCCCTGCGTACAGAAGTTTCCCTGAAACGTTTGCTAATGACAGGGATAGACTTTATATTCCATGGTCAATTGATGATGTGATCGATAAGATGCATCCTCTATTGGGTATTCAACATCAAAATCAAGGTAAAATTAGTGATTGGACTAATGGCACTATTGATCGTTGTATCGACATCATGCAAGGTAAAGGTGAACAATGGTTGCGTATGTCAGCCGATTACAGAAAACATACTAGAGAAAACAAATTTAAATAGGAATAATTATGAAACATTTTAAACTACTAGTAGCAGTAGGATTTTTAAGTGCCATTGTTGGATGTGCGCCTTTTGAATCACCTGTTAAAGCACAAGGATCACAGACATTCAAACCTGGATTCACTATTGATTATACAGATTGCGGAGAAATAAGTTCTCCAGACGGAGCAAACTCAATGCAATTTGGCAAGCCAGATGAATCATGTGGTGGAAGAGTTGTCTCTGATCAAGGCTATAAAAACATTACACAAATAAGATTTACAGCAGATTTGAGTAGTGCTAATGGAAACTTTGTTACAAGTACTTTTTACATGGTAAACAATCCAACGAATCCTAGTTTACAACCTATCCATGACAACTATTGTGATGCAGGTGGAAACAAAGCAGAATGGAATTGCCAAGAAGTAGACTTCTTTGAAGTCAACAAAAACGTATTCTTTCAGCATACCATGCACATTGGTGATGGTAGTGTAAACGCTCCTCAAAACTTTCAGTTTAGTTACTCAACTACTGAAGATCAATGTTTTGTAAATCTAGCAGAAGGTACAGGGATTGTTTCTTGGAACGGTATTGATATCAAACAACCAGTTGACTTTGTTGTTGACTTAGATGAAAACGGTATGACCGTAACGATTAAACAAGGATCAATTTCAACAGTTGTATATCAAATGGGAGAAGGTTTTTCAGGGTCAACAACTTTTGATTCAGATCAAATTGCACGTTGGCAAGAAGGTAGAGCCCAAGGCTATTGGCTTAACTTAAGTCGTTGGCAAGATGATAAAGGTCAACCACCATGGTCACCGGGTGCGCCACAAGGCTTTTATAATTGGAGTTGTCCATGGGGTAGTGTCTGTGGAGCAACCGATTCATACTTTAAAGTATATAATATTGAAGTAGACGCAGAAGATACCATCTAAGGAGTACGTAATGCGAATTGAATCTGAGATTAAGTTAGACTTTTCAGATGTATTAATTAAACCAAAGAGATCAACACTAGGATCACGTAAACAAGTACAATTAGAACGAGAATATACATTCAGAAATTACGTTCCCCCGGATATGTCTATAGAAGCAATTAGACCTGAATCAGCACAATACTCTGGTATCCCTATTATGGCAAGTAATATGGACGGTGTTGGGACTTTTGATATGGCAAATAAACTTGCTGAATTAGGTTTGTTCACTTGTCTAGTTAAAACTTATAGTGTAGAACAATTAACACAATTCTTTTTAGAAACAAATGGCACAAGACGAGAGCATGTTGCCATGAGTATAGGTATCACTGACGATGATATTGAAAAACTAGACAGAGTAATGAAAGTTAGTGCTGTTAAATTTTTATGCATAGATGTTGCTAACGGTTACTCAGAACGTTTTGCAGGAGTAGTCAAACGAATTAGAGAAAAGCATCCGTCATTAGTTATCATTGCAGGTAACGTAGTGACAGGTGAAATGACAGAGGAGTTAATATTAAGTGGAGCCGACATCGTTAAAGTGGGCATTGGGCCTGGTAGTGTTTGCACTACTCGCATTAAGACTGGAGTTGGGTACCCGCAGTTATCCGCAATCATGGAGTGTGCTGACGCCGCTCATGGTCTTGGTGGACACATCATTGCTGATGGGGGTTGTTCAAGTTCTGGAGATGTAGCAAAAGCATTTGGTGCAGGCGCTGACTTTGTTATGCTAGGTGGTATGTTAGCAGGACATGACGAAGGTGGCGGCGAAATCATAGAGAAAACTTACATCACTAATGAACAAGCACCAGCAACAAGTGCAGGCATTGGTAAAAAGGTCCAAAAACAATTTATTCAATTTTATGGCATGAGCAGTGATACAGCAAACAAGAAACACTTTGGTGGACTAAAAGATTATCGTAGTTCAGAGGGTCGAACAGTATCGATTCCTTATAAGGGCGATGTTGCTAACACAGTGCAAGACATCTTAGGGGGCATTAGAAGCGCCTGTACTTACGCAGGAGCACGTAAACTTAAAGACTTGAGTAAGTGTACTACCTTTGTTAGAGTAAATAATCAATATAACAAAGTATTTGAAAACAATTGAAATCTCCAACGCATTTAATTACAGCAGGGTGTTCTTATTCACAACCTGCTAATAAAGATATCACATGGCCGTTAGAGTTACAACACCAAATAAAATCTTTAAGATATGTAGCACATAAAGGTCATGGTGCCTCTGGTAATTCAATTATATCACGCAAAGTAATATCTACTGTACTATCGGCATTAGAACAGGGTGTATCACCTGACCAAATGTTAGTAGGAATTATGTGGTCTGGTTGTGACAGACAATCACACTATTCTGAAAAATATCAACACAATTTTATGAAAACTACTGTAAGGGGAGGTCTACAAGATTACGATGTTTTTATAGATCAAATCAATACCGGAACATATGATTTTCCGGTATTTGTAGATATCACTGACAATTATGGCGAAATGAAAGAATACGGCAATGTATTAAATCCTCTTTCAATAAGAAATCCAAACATACCTTGTCATTATATATTAAATCCGCATTGGAACGATGAACTGACTATAAAGTATTTTGAAAGTTTTGTTAACCCTGAAAAAGCAATTATAGAAACATGTGAACACATTTTAAGAACGCAATGGTTTCTTAAAGACAAGGGTATCAGATATTTTATGACAGAATATGACCATGATGTTTTTACATATATGGGACCTCACTATCTAAGTAAAAATTATTCTGATCAATCAGAATGTAAAATAAACCCAGACGAGTATACAAAAGAAAAACATTTTGCACATTTAACAAACCCGGAAATTAATTATCTTTACAAAGAAATAGATAAAAATTATTGGTTACCAATAAAACATTTACAAGATTGGGTAACTAACATAAGTGTATATAATCATAGAGAATCAGGTGATCCGCATCCAAGCACTGAGCAACATAAAGATTTTACGGAACAAATTATTGTTCCCTTTTTACTTGAAAAATATAATATACAGTAATATAATGTATAAATACATTTGTAACACAAAGGTTACGACACAATTTAAAATAACTATATCCGCGTTAGGAAGGAGAAAAGGCAAATGTCTTACAACAAAACAAAAACAGACCCTGTTCTAGGGCAACAAGTACACGATCACTTAGTCAAAATGGGAGTTGAAACTCCAGTTACTGATAATGGTCTTTCTCGTACAGAAAAAATCGACAAGATAGAAGAACACTTCAATCACATTATGAATACTTTAGGACTTGACTTATCAGATGATAGTCTTATAGATACTCCTAAACGTGTCGCAAAAATGTATGTAAACGAAATCTTTTGGGGACTTGATTATGATGCGTTTCCCAAAGCAACTGTTGTTGAAAACAAAATGAATTATAACGAAATGGTCGTAGAGAAAAATATTTCTGTGCAATCTAACTGTGAACATCACTTTGTTGTTATTGATGGTCTAGCAACTGTTGCATATGTACCTAATGAAAAAGTATTGGGTCTATCAAAGATTAATCGTATTGTCGAATACTTTGCAAAAAGACCTCAAATACAAGAACGTTTAACTGAGCAAGTTTATCACGCACTATCTTTTATCTTGGAAACAGAAGATGTAGCAGTAATGATTGATGCACAACATTATTGTGTGAAATCAAGAGGTGTTGAAGATACAGGCAGTTCAACGATTACAAGCAGACTAGGCGGCGGTTTCAAATCGGATCCAGAAGTCAGAGCAGAATTTTTAGCACTAGCAAGGCAGTAATATGGCAGGTCCACAATTTCCTGATATAGATGATATCATGTCTCGTATCCGCAAGATGAATATCGAAATGACTTCACCTTATAATGATGGATATGTTTCATGGGGTATTAAACAAGACTTATATCTACTTAAGTTCTTTTTAGACAAAGTTATTGCAGATGCGCCTGAGTTTGTTGGGGAAGAGCAATGGTTAAAAGATAAAGAAGAAGAAATAATTATGGAGATTTTAAAGAAGTGATATTTAATAAAATCAGACAACTTAAAGATGAAGGCAAGACTATTGGTATTACGTTTAGTACATTTGATTTACTACATGCCGGTCACATTGCAATGTTGTCAGAAGCAAAAAATCATTGTGATTATTTAATTGCAGGATTACAAACTGATCCAACAATAGATCGGCCTGACGAAAAGAATCCGCCTATACAATCAATTGTAGAACGTCAAATACAATTAGCGGCTACAAGATATGTAGACGAAATAGTAATCTATCAAACAGAACAAGACTTGAGAGATTTACTTTTAGTCTTGCCACTAGATGTAAGAATCATCGGTGTTGAATATAAAGAACAGGAGTTCTCTGGCAAAGAAATTTGCAATGCTAGAGATATTAAAGTAATATATAATGGCAGAGATCATAGTTTTAGTTCCTCGTCATTACGCAAACGAGTAGCAGAGGGAGAAAAATGAAGTTACCGAAGTTTTTAAACAAATCAAAAAAAGTAAAAATGCCTGAACTTGATTTCGGCAAAGGGAAATATCTATCAACTAAGACATATGGAAACGATAGAGGATTCTCTTGTTGTTTTAGACAATGGCGTGCAACGCATTCACATTGTTCGTTGTTACATGGTTATTCTTTAGGATTTAAACTTGTTTTTGAATGTGATTCACTTGATGAACGTAACTGGGTTATGGACTTTGGTGGTTTAAAAGAACTTAAAGACTGGTTAGAAGATCATTTTGATCACACCATTGTTGTAGCAAAAGATGATCCTGAGATCGGACAGTTCAGGGCATTACAAAAACGTGGCTTAGCAAAAGTCAAGGTATTCGACAATGTAGGATCAGAAAAGTTTGCTGAAGAAGTATTTAGGCAAATGACTATTATCATTGAACGATCAAAGTATGAAGGCAAAGCCCTTAATAACACTGTAAGAGTTAAAAGTGTTGAAGTGTTTGAACATGATGCCAACTCAGCAATTTACGAGAGAGAATAATGGATTTATCTACCGCATTACTAGCAGTTATTTTATTAGCAGTAATGTATTGGCTTAACAATAATAACAGACCGAGGTTTTAATATGGCTGTAGGACAAACAATGTCATTTGCCACTATACCCAGAGATAGACTTGTATCTATCTGTCAGAGTTCAAACAAAGCAGATGTATTTGAAGATATCTTAAAAACACACCCTCAGATCTCCAGAGAGCGCCTTATAGAACGATTGACAGATCAAGGTATTGATGATACACAAAGAATTTTAAAAGATTTAGACGATTATATTGAACTGCATAATGCAGGACTGTCTAGTGCTATAGGTATTTTAGGTTTATAATGTTAGAAATTATAGGCTTTTTTACTATAGCATATCTTGTTATCAAGTTCTTTCCAGAGATACTTGAAGCAGTATTTAAATTTTCAGTTATTATAATAGGCTTATCATTCTTTTTAATTTTGATGGCCTTGCTTTTTAACTAATAAATATAATAGTAGCATATTATAGGAGAAGAAAAATGGCAGAGAAAAAAACAACAAAAAAGAAAGCACCTGCTAAAAAGCCGGTTGCTAAAAAAACTGTTGCTAAAAAATCTAAAAAACTAACGTTAGATACTTTTCCTTTTGATGAATTATTAAAGATTTGTAAAAAGGATGAAGTAGTTGCAGAGAAAATGCAACAACTTATCAGTGATTATTCATTTGAAAAAGATCAAGCCGAACGTGAAAGATGTATAACTATTGCGTATGGTAACTGGGCTAAAGTCAATTATGACGTAGACGGTGATGGTCATGTAGATGAAAAAGAACTTGACGGTAACAAACATGCAGATAAGATTTTAAAAGCAATTAACAAAAAGATTAATGAATAAAATTATTAGAGCAACCATAACAATTGAAGTACCTTATGACAACGAGTTACTAAATTACGGATCTAAATTAGATCAAAAACTTAGAGAAGTTATAGACAGAACCAAACATTTAAGTTGTAGTGTTCAAGCAGGTAATTTAGAACCTAGTACTGAACCAGTTTTAGAAAGATTAAAGACTAAGGAGAATGTATGAGAGAATCAAAAATAGTTACTGAAGAAGTTTACGTAGTTGAACTTATCGAAAATGGCGAAGTAAAGGAAAGAAGGTACCTTCCAGGCAAGTCAAAGTATTATGCAGAAGACTGTGCTGAAAATTGGACTAACGGCGTTATAAAGGAAGCAAATGAACAAACGGCTTAGTATCGGTGACGTAAAAAACGCCGTACAAGAAATCCTAAGGCAAATGCACTTAGATAATTTTAGACCTGATTATGTAGTAGGTATTACAAGGGGAGGTTTACTTCCTGCTAAGATGATATCACATTATCTTAAAGTTCCCATGCACACATTAGATATATCATTACGTGATAATGTTCAAGGAGGACCAGAGAGTAATCTATGGATGCCTTGTGATGCGTTTGGTGCAGTTGATCCAAACGATGTTCCAGTATTTAAAAATAGATGGGACGCAACTAAACGCAAAAACATTCTTATTGTAGAAGACATCAATGACAGTGGTGCAACTCTTAATTGGATTAAACAAGACTGGGAACAATCTTGTTTTCCAAACGAAAGACATACATGGAACATTGTTTGGAAAAACAATGTTAAGTTCGCAGTTCTTGTAAACAATGAAGCAAGTCAATTCGATGGAGTTGACTATCAATATGAATCGATCAATCGACTAGAAACTCCTGATCTTTGGCTAGACTTCCCTTGGGAAAGTTGGTGGTTAGATTAGGTTGACTTTACTATCAATAGGTGATATAATATGATAATGGAAATACTAGAATTTATTTTTGTTTTAATTATTACAGTGGGCATGGGTTACTTTGCTTACATGAGTAGTGTAATGGTATCAGAAAAGAAAGCAAGGTATAGAGCAGGTACGCATGACTATTATGATAACCCTATTGAGGACGTAGATGACACTAAAGTATAGTGAAACATTCTTTTCAGCACAAGGTGAAGGTCAATACGTAGGCATCCCGTCATTATGGATGCGATTCTTTTTATGTAATTTACAATGCAATGGTTTTGGTCAAAAGGATCCAACTGATCCCAGTACATATGATTTGCCTTATGAAAAGATTGACATTACAAATATCGATAATGTATTTGATCTTCCTGTATTTGATAAAGGATGTGACAGTTCATACACATGGAGTAAGAAGTTTAAGCATCTTATCACAGATAAAACTGTAACAGAAGCAGTAGACGAACTTACAGCACTGTTGCCACATGGTAAGTTCATGCACCCTGCTACACAACAAGAAGCACATATGGTATTCACAGGTGGCGAGCCAATGCTTAAGAACACACAACCAGGCATGATGCAAGTTATAGACGAGTTCAAACGTAGAGATAACATGCCAATGAACGTAACTGTGGAAACTAACGGCACTAAACCTATCACAGATGAATTTGCTAATTGGGTACATTGTAATTACTCAGGTTGGGTAGGAAGAGAATGGTATTGGTCGATCAGTCCTAAACTATGGTCAACAGCAGGTGAACAATCTAAGAAAGCAATCAAGCCTGAAGTAGTAGGTAGATATGCTGAAGTTAGTCCTGTAGGTCAACTAAAGTATGTTGTCAATGGTACAGACGAGAGTTGGCGTGAAGTAGAAGAATATACTAAACTGTTCAGAGAAGCAGGATGTAATTATCCCGTATGGATTATGGGAGTAGGTGGAACATATGAAGGCTTAGTACAAACAGAAGCAACAATTGCAGACGAAGCCATTAGACGAGGGTACTTTTATACAAGTAGAGTACACGTTCATATATATGGTAACGCAATAGGCAAATGAGAATCATTAATTTCTTGTAAATCAATGGATTACATGATAAATAGTGATGTATAAAGGAAAACAACAATGAATCATCTATTAGAAGCATTAATTAAAAAACTTGAAGGCGAAATTGCAATGGCAAAAGCCAACATTCAAGTATACATTGATAACCCTGCAGGTATCGGAGAGCATCCTGATGTTGTCCAAGCAGTTGAATCACAGATTGAAGCAATCGCAAACGCAGAGGAGAAGATAGATACAATTCAAAAACATTATAGATAAAACAATATGGCATATTCAGATAAAGTAGTACAACGGTTCGAGGACGTTTTAAAAAATCCCGAAAAACACGCAGTAGGAAGATTCGATCCAAATGATGCAGATGTAGCAACTGGAATGACAGGTGCACCCGCATGTGGAGACGTAATGAAACTGCAACTCAAGTTAGATAAAGACGAAAGAATTGTTGATGTCAAATTCAAAACATACGGCTGTGGATCCGCAATAGCAAGTTCAACTATGTTCGTTGAAATGCTAATGGGTAAGACAGTAGAAGAAGCACAACAAATCAAAGACAGAGACATAGCAACCGCACTAGAACTCCCCGCAATTAAATTGCATTGTAGTGTATTAGCCGAAGCAAGTATTAAAGATGCCCTTAAAAACTGGGACGAAAAACGAGAAGAATTTATTGGAAGTAGTGATAGCATGATTGGACATAACAATCCACCGTCTGGATTACTTCAAATAGAGGAACCTACTACTACAGTAGAAATTTAATACAACACATATTTAATTATAAATATACAAACTAAAAGGAAGAATGGCTAAAGCAAGTAGAAGAAAAATAAACAAGTCGTTAATTAACGGTACAGGTAAAAAATGCACATCAACAGGTGTTGGTGGAAGGGGTCGCAGAGTAAAGATTGCGATGAGTACAATGAATAAGGCAAAGAAACGTTCAATGTCTATTAATAGAGGTCAAGGATAATGCCAGTTAAATTTAAACCATCACAAAAAACAGTACAAAGAGGTACTAAAGTAACAACTACAACTCACTACTATATTAAAAATACTCCTAAGCAAGAACTTATTGATTATATTAATAGTAGTAATGGTAGACCTAAAATCAAGCAAAAATGCAGAAATGAACTTGATCGCAGAGGTGTAAAGTTAGTTTGGGAAAAAAAGTCTACAGATTCTATAATTTAAGTTGACATCTTATATCGTCGGTGATATAATTGTTGCATCTTTTGACATAGAGGAGACTGAAGCAATGGAAACATTACACCTGACGGGAATTCCCAGCCGAGTACAGGACATTTAGAATAAAAAATATGGGCCGAACAATACTAAACAATATATGAGAAAATAATGAAGGATCGAAAGGTCCTTCCTTTTTGGGTATAAAAGATGTTGACATTGATTTTGAGAGGAAGTATAATAGTTACATGAGTGCTAATGATGGATATTACTTAATGCTAGATGCAAAGCAACTATGGCTTGCAGATAATCCTAGCAAAACAGACAGAGACTTTTTCAGAATAGGTGTAGACGTACAAGACGAATACACAGAAAAAGCAGGTGGCAAAAAGATTAAGTATCTTGGTGCCGGTGCTTGGTTGTGGGAGAGAAATGTACAATAAACGCATAGCATTCTTAATGTCATATCAACATCTTATTCCCCATGGGGGCATAGGACAATTTGCTTTAAGTTTCGTAAAGCAAATGAAGGATAATAATATCAAAGTTGATATCATTACAGACAAATTTGACAAGCATACAGAGTTTACTAAGACTTTGCAGAACGACGGTGCTAGATTTATCTACACAGACAATCCTTTGTCTTATTCTAAACATCAAGGTATCTTCATGTATGGCGATAGTTACTGTTTAGAACGTATGATTAACTTTAGGAACTCAGTGATCAAAGCCTTAGAGTCTAATCTGTATGATTCTATTGTTTGTAATACTTACGAAACTTCACGTTTAATGTCTGAGATCGGATTAGAAGATTGTATTCAGATTATCAACTACACACATTTAGAAAGTCAGTTATTTGAGAATACAAAGAATCCTTTCTTAGACAACGTGAATCATTCTATGAGATTGCAAAGACAAATCTCTAACACAACTATTGGTACGCAAAGTGAGTTCAACACTCAGGTACTAGGTAGTTCAGAACTTAACGCAGTACATCTACCTATACCATTACCCGAACCTAGTCTATTAGAAGAACATCACAAAGAAAGAACAGGTGTACTTTATATCGGTAGATGGGAAGAAGGAAAAGGTCCTGAAGACTTTTTGAAAGTTATTGAACAGACTAAACTGCCTGCTAAAGTTATGACTAACGCAAATGGTGCTAAGAAGTTTGAGGCACGATTAAAAGAGTTAGGCGTAGACTATGAAATTAAGTCAGGTATTATAGGACAAGAAAAGGTTAACTTTATTACTGGTGCAAGGATAGCATTCAATCCAAGTACTGTTGAGAGTTATGGTATTGCATTTTTAGAACAACATATTCAATTGCCTACTGTAGCATACGAAGGAAAACGTTGGCTAAAGAATTTCGATGATAAGTATTATTATGTAGGAGACAAAAGTAACGTAGCAGATATTATCTCCGTGCTTTATGAAGAATATCCTACAGCAGAGTCTTATTATAAGTTAGGTGCATTGGCTCATTATAATGCACAAGAACAACTGATTGCTCAAAAGTGGATAAACTGTTTTAACAGTTTTGTTAGCAAAAAGTCTAATAATTCGACTGCAGGTATATTACAGCATACCACAACAAGTCACGCAGATTACATTAGTAGTCTGAACAGAAGTACAATATGTATTGATGATGTACGAAGTGTATTGACTAATAGGCATAAGTTCATAGTATGTTACACAGATACTGACACTTGGTTGACAACTGATCCATATTTTCAACCACCTGAAACTGTATCAAGTACACAATCAGCACAATTATTTGAAGGATTATAATGGGCGAATGGTTTACAAAATTCTGGAAGAAGCCAGAACCAATAGAGATTAAAAAAGAAACAGTCGTTATAGACATGATGAAGGATGACGTAGATCCTGATGAAGTAACGATTGAGAACGCATACAAAACTAGATGGATATGGTATCACACAATATTAGCCATAGGCATCTTTCTTACTAACGTATTGCTAATTGCAATACTAACTATACTGGCGATAAAATTATGAAAAAAGTATTAATAACAGGATGTTCGGGCTATATAGGTTCTCATTTAATTAACAAATTAAAAGACGATTATGATGTATGGGGATTAGATTTGTTTCCTCCTAAAGCAGAGATTAAAGAGAGCCAGTTTATACAGCATGACATCAATCATCCTTTTGGAGAGTTTCCAGAAGAATTTGATACAGTCATTCATCTAGCGGCTAGAGTCAGAGTTAACGAAAGTAAACAAGTACCTATTCAATACTACATCACTAACCTTAATGGTACGATGAACGTATTGGCTAAGATTAAAACAAAGAACTTTATATTCTCATCCACAGGTGTTGCTGAGTATTGTAATGATCCATATGGTACGTCTAAAAAAGCGGCAGAAGATGTCGTAATTGAGTATTGTACTGAACACAACAAACAAGATTTTACTATTTTTAGGTTTTATAATGTAGCAGGGGTAGACGGTCATGGTCCGACTAACCCAGATGGACTAATGGCAAACTTATTACAAGCACCACAAAAAGGACATTTTACAATTTTTGGTGACGACTATGATACACCCGACGGTACATGCGTGAGAGATTATATTCACGTGAATGAAGTCTGTGAGGGTATTAAATCAGCAATTGAAAAACCAGCAAACAAAGTTGAATGTTTAGGACACGGAAAAGGTTACAGTGTTAAAGAAATGGTTGAAACATTTAAACAAGTTAATAATATAGACTTTAAAGTCGTACACTCAACACGCAGACAAGGTGACCTACCCGAAACTGTTTTAAAAGAAAAATCTGAGTATATGAAGGAACTTTATACTTTAGAAGAATTACTTAAAGTAGTACAGGATTAGTGCATCAACAAGTAGGTACCTAAAACATCAGCACGATTGGCTGAATCGTCTCCGTCTCCCGGCTTGACAATAACGTTATAAATCCCTCTTTTAAATGATCTATCACCGTCTGCTACTCCGCCGCCTACTCCGCCTCCACCATATGGTGTCTTCATCATTTCATCATAAGTGATAATTGATTTAGGATCGATAGAATATTTGGCAGCCATACGTTCTTTAAACGTTTCAAAATCTTTTTGATCGTTCCACTGCCATTCACCATCAGGACCTTTTACTAATCTGTTTCCGTCTTTTTTAAGTAGATCACTAAACAAGTCTTTTGGTACTACAGTTGAATGTTTTTCTATACCGAAATCTACACGTTTTTGTTCTGCTTTTCTAGCACCCATTGAGAAGTTAATCATAAAGTTAGGTGGTCTATTTTGAGTAGCACCCGATACATCTGCTCGTTTAGTATATGCATAGAAGTCTACTGTTGGGTGTGTAGCGGCTAGTTTGTATGCTAAGTCTAAGTATTCATCAGAAAAAAAGTCTCCTGCATCATGCCAACGTACAGTAACTTTATGTTTTTCTTGTTTAGCATCACCTTTACGTTTTTGTTCATCAATTTCTGCATTTAATTGATCAAAGAAACCACTTGGATCATTATACAGATAGTTTAAAATTCTTGTTTGACTAAGTGATACTGGAGCCCATTGTACATAACCGCCTTTTAATGCATAGCAGAATGTCTTACATTCGCCTGCTCCCGGGCATGTATTAATAATTACAAACTCTTTCTTTTCTTCATCATAGCCTAATCCTGTTAAAGCAGGAAGACCGATGTTGTAGAAAATACTAGTTGTACCGTCACTATGTTGCATCTTTTCGTTTTGCTTAAGTAACGTTTTGGGTCTTTCAGTAATGTCTGCGGCCAACTTATCTAAATCAAATCGTTTTCCTTCTGGATCTACAATCGGAATATAATTCTTAACGTTTGATCTATGCACATAAGGCAACTTGTACTTGTCAGTTTTCTTCTTATCTTTTGACAGAACTCTGTCTAAGTAATCGTTTAATTCTTTATCTTTAATGACTCTTGTAGGTGCATCGATTGCTTCATCGACATCATCTTTAACTTTTTTTCCAGTCTGACCGCCCAGTTGTTTGATGTGTCTAAGTTCTCTAGCCCACTCACCTTCGTCTGATTTGTTATGATCTCTGGAGTCTGTCTTAGGGGGAGTTGCTTTTAGCATTCTATCTGCTAAATCTTTTTCTGTAGATTTGCTGTAAGGTACTGCTGGTTTTTTACCATCTTTACCTAGTTCTTCAAACATAGTGTCATCAGTTTCTAATTCTTCTTCTCTACCTGTAACGACTTCATCTTCTCTAGGACCAAATCCAATTCTTACTGGATTACCTTCAGCATCAACGTGACCTGTACCTAAACATTGTCTACATGTAACAACTTCGGCATCGTCTTCAGTTTCATCAACTACTGTACCGTCTCCATCACATTGATTACATTGATATACTTTAGCAACTTCTATTCTAGTGCTACCATCAGCACGTGGTTGCCATTTATATTCGTTTAATTCGTCTTCTTCTAATTCACCGGGCTTAGATCCAAAGTAAGAATCCATTTCCTGATCAATTGTTGGTAATTTATTATCAGAGATATTTTCGTCTACTTCTCTATTTGGAACTTCAACACCCTCGTCACGTAAAAATTCGGGTAAAGTTTCTACCTCGAATTTATCGACCATTGCTTCTAATGTTTCTTCGGCGTGAGCGGCAAATCTTGCGTTGCCTTTGACGAAATCTGACGTTTCTCCAGGATTAGATTCGGGTAAATGAGGCTTGACATCACTCTCATTTTCCTGTATCATATCTAGTATGTTTCGTATATCACTCATAGGTTTATTTATCCATCACTTTATAAGAGTATTTATCAATGTTTACAGATAATAATATTAAACGCATAGGTTTCGCCTGCAAATGGTCTGAGATCAATGACAAAGATCAACTAGTTTCTACTGAGGGACTCAATACAGGTGGCACTACACTAACGTGGTTGCGTAATAACCCTGACAAAGCAGAAGACAAGATGTGGGAAGTCATGGAACGCAACTTGACTAATACATACAATCTTGTATCTAAAGTTGCTACTCTTCCCCTATCACTACGTATGGTACGTCTAACTAGTGATATGATGACTGGTTACACACATCCGGAGTTCTCATATTTTTACAAACGTGCTGATGTTATCAATCGCATGGAGCAACTATGTGCGCCGATCGGTGAAGTTGCACGTGCAAACAATGTTAGACTATCATTTCATCCAGGTCAATTTACTGTCCTTGCTTCAGAAACTGACAGTATTGTCGATAATAGTATAGAGGAGTTTGAATATCATGTGGATATGGCAAGGGCAATGGGTTACGGTAAGCAATTTCAGGACTTCAAAATCAACGTACACATCTCAGGACGTAGAGGTCCCCAAGGTATCATTGATATCTTACCTAGACTCTCTCCCGAGGCCCGCAACACAATCACAATCGAAAACGATGAAATGTCATGGGGACTTGACGCAAGCCTCGAACTCGCCGATCATCTTGCACTCGTACTGGACATACACCATCACTGGGTCAAAGAGGGAGAATATATTCTACCAACAGATGATAGATGTAAACGTATAATTGATTCTTGGCGAGGTGTTCGTCCTGTCATTCACTATTCAGTATCACGTGAGGATTATCTTACAGGACACAACCTTGATCAAATGCCCGATCTGAATACTCTACTAGAGTCAGGGCACAAGAAACAAAAACTTAGGGCACATTCTGACTACTACTGGAACAATGCTGTTAATGATTGGGCCATCGAACATCTATCATGGGCTGATATGATGTGCGAGTCTAAAGCAAAAAATCTTGCGTCCTTCCAATTACATGATAAGTATATAGAGAGGACTTAAATGTTAGACAAGATTAAAAACATGTTCGGTAAAAAGCCCGAACCCAAAAAGAAAAAATCAGCACCGAAACTTAGTGAAAAAGAAAAAGCAACTAGAGCCGGGGAGCCTTGGGTATCTATTTTAAATGTAGATGTCAATCCTGATGATATAAACAACGGTGCTTTTGAAATGGATTGGAATGATAAGTTTGTATTGAATCTTATTAAGGCAGGTTACAAAGAAAAAGAAGACGATACAGATGAAATGATTGTAGACAGATGGTTTCAACAAGTTTGTCGCAATATTGCACTAGAAGTATATGAGCAAGATCAAGCAGATCCTTACAATAGAAAAGATAAAGATCCTATTACCGGTGCTGACATGAGAGTTGTCAGCAGTAAAGACATAGGTGACGGAAGGTCGGAGGTAAGTTAATGGAAAGGATAGTGTTTTGTAAAAAATATCAAGAGGAACTTCCTGCAATGTCATTTCCACCTTTACCTGGACAAGCCGGTATAGACTTAATGGAAACTGTATCTCAAAAAGCCTTTGATGCATGGAAACTGCATCAAACTACACTAATCAATGAACGTAGACTAGACTTGTCTATTGCTGAGAATAGAACATTCCTTATTGAAGAAATGCATAAATTTTTCGATAACAAAGAAGTTGCTCAAGCAGAAGGTTTTGTAGATCCAAACAAAACATTGGACAATGCAGTTCAGTCATATCAACCTCCTTTATCCGATAATAAATAGTCTACATGACTAAGCATAACCTAGATCAAGGGTTTATCCCCTATAAAGATGACATAATTAAATGCATTAAGACGGAACTAGATAATCCCCATGGACCTAGTTTTTCAGGAAGTATGCACACTTCAATATTGTTGGGAGCCGATGCATATAAAGAGTATTTTGAAATTCACGGCTATAACTTTTCAATACAATCATACATAGGGCCCGGTAGAAATTGGGTAGGTGATGATAGATATAATGAAGCAATTCGTATTATAGGCGATTATATATGGGAAAAAGCACAAGAGGCCGGCAAAAACAAATTTGTTTTAAAATGTGCATCAGAAGGTTATACCTTTTTAGATTTAAAAATTTGGTCTGATGTATTTGAATACATTAATCATGGATACTTAGTAGGTGATGATAAACCAGACATAGTAACTATGAACCATTTTGCAATGATTTGGGCATGTGCTCCTCATACAAAAAACTATCGATATATGATAGAACACAACAAAAAATATAAATTAATGTTGCATATGGCTCAGATATGTACTAACGGATTAGAAGATACACTTAATAGTCAATGGTCTAGGGCCAATAAAGAAGAACAAAAAACATTAAGAAAATTAAACAGTAAACCAAAAATTAAACCCTATAAATTTTTGTTTTACAACAACCATCCTAAAATAAACAGAATTTATTTTGTAGGTCAAATAATTAGACGAAATTTACATGACAAAGGAATGATGTCATTAAACATAACTGAAGATCAGTGGTGGAATTGTATTGAACAATATGCTGATCCTGACAATGATTTTATTCAAGCCTTTTTCCCTGAAACAGGGCCAGACGTGTTTCAAGCATTGATTAATAACAAAGATTTGACCTTACAATTAAAAGGTTTAGGAAGCAGAGATTACCAAGGCACCAATCAATTTGATTTAAATAATTTTCATATGGACCAAGATCAATGGATATCTTTAGGTGAAGATACTATTGAACATGTAAATAAATGTTATTTTGCTATTATTACCGAAACAAAATACTTACAAGATGTAACTAATAAAACTCATCCAAACTTGTATAGTTCCGGCTGGAAGGTGCAGAGGCCAACCGCTATCTACGAAGAAAAGGAAGTAATTGACCATGAGTATGAATTTCCATGTACTATAGATACTAACTTTATAGATTGTATTACATTTACTGAAAAAACATATAAATTTATTATGGCAAAAATTCCTTTTATTTTGTGTGGCATGCCCGGTGCGTTAGCAGTATTAAGAGAAACAGGATACAAGACCTTTTCGCCATGGATTAATGAAGCATATGACTTGATCGAAAATGACGAAGATAGAGCAGTTGCAATTGCTGATGAAATCGAAAGGCTATGTTCTATGAATGATGAGTGGTGGTTAGACGCCCAAAAAGAACTTATCCCTAGACTGGAATACAACTTTCAACATCTTATTGCATCTAATGGAAGGTGTCAACAAACCTTCAGATTTGCAATCGGCGCTCACACCGAAGATTAATTTACCCAATTTACCCATAAAGGCTTGCAATATACGTATATTTTGCGTATAATAGCATATTATTAAATGATAAATAAGAGACTCATATGAAATATGCCCTTATAGATACGGCAAACACGTTTTTTCGTGCCCGTCATGTCGCAAGTCGGAATTCAAATACTTGGGAAAAGATAGGTATGGCACTGCATCTACAGTTAGCATCTGCTAATCAGGCAGTGCGTAGGTTTGGTATTGACCATGTTGTATTTTGTTTAGAGGGTCGTTCATGGCGTAAAGAGTTTTACACACCTTACAAAGCAAATCGTAAGGTAGCGGCACAGTCATTGACTGAAGCGGAACAAGAAGAAAATGAAATGTTTTGGGAGACTTATGAAACATTTACAACGTATCTCAAGGACAAGACTAACTGTAGTGTCTTACGAGATCCCAATGCTGAGGCTGACGATTTGATTGCTCGTTTCATTGCATTACATCCTGATGATGAACATGTCATTATATCTAGTGACTCAGATTATGTTCAACTTATCGCAGAGAATGTACATCAATACAATGGCGTGTCTAATCAGTTTATCTGCTTAGATGGTTACTTTGATGACAAAAATCGTCCAATCAAAGACAAGAAAACAGGTGAACCCAAGTTACTTGAAGACCCTGCTTATCTACTCTTTGAAAAATGTATGCGTGGCGACACTACTGATAATGTGTTTAGTGCATATCCAGGTGTACGTAAGAAGGGTACAAAGAACAAAACAGGTTTGCTAGAAGCATATGCAGATAAAGACAAGGGTGGATTCAACTGGAATAACATCATGTTACAACGTTGGACTGATCATAATGAAGTCGAACATAGAGTACGTGATGATTATGAACGCAATCGTGTGTTGATCGATTTGACAGCACAACCCGAGGTTATTAGAAATCAAGTTGATACTACTATCAAAAATGGCGTAAATGAAAAGAAAGAAGTCCCTCAAGTAGGTGTACACTTTATGCGTTTTTGTGGTAAGTATGAACTTAACAGAATCAGTGATCAAGCAGATAGTTATTCTAAATGGTTGAACGCACCATATTCAGGGAAACTAGTAGATGGTTAAAACTGAAAATAAAATTTACGTTTACGAACTTAATGGAGAAAAAATGATATTAGATGTAGAATTGACTGCAAAGCCCGTCAAAGATGATGAGTTTTGGATTTTAAAAGACGGCGAAAGAAAAGTCGGTAATGTTTGTGCAAACAATGTAGGAACATTTAACGTTACTTTACAAGACGAAGTATTTGAATTTGAGTCTATCAAAAAGATTCAAAAGAATACCAAAATTAAGTTTGTGGCACCCAAAGAATCTAAGAAACAAACAGAGACACCTTACCCAGAGTATCCTACTACAGCAAGGACATATAACTCTGTGTATGATGTAAAAAGAGGTCTTCATGTTTTTACAAAAACAAAAAAATCAAAATGTTTTCATGCCGCAGGTTATTTTGTAGTCGAACATAATGGCATCGAACAAGTAATATTTTGTCCAAAATATATCTTTATTCAAAGATATCCCTATCAAGGACCATTTAAAACACGTGAAGAAGCAAAAAATCTGATAAATATATAAGCATATTATGTTACGCATAAAAGATTTTGTGAACACGGTATCATTGGGAGAAACGAAAAGGAAAACTACTATTGTACTTCCAATCGAACAAGCCAAAGGTTTACGTGATGAATTAGTTATGTTGTTAGCAGATTTGCATGAATTAAAAAAGGAAAAGGATAGTGAAGAAACAATTAGTGTACAAGTTAAAGGCGGCTCTTTCAAGTGAGTAGAAGCCAACCCCATGTCATATTGGAGTATGTCGATAAAGAAACATACAAATGCGATCAAATTATCGAAGCATCAGGTATTTGGGCCGTATACTATGATGATCAGCCCATTAACCTAAAATCCTCACATTATCTAAATGACGATGCGGCCCCAAAGTATAAGAAAACTAGTTTCTCTAATCCGGGACATGCAAGAAATCTGTGCCGTAAATTGAATTCTCAATTTAAAACAGATAAATTCACAGTAGTATTTTTAAACTCCGGACGTATTGTTTATCCGGATGATCTTTCCTAAATCCAAAGAAGAAATAACTAAAGCAGTTCTTAAAGAAATACCTGAAGGTGTTGTGCCTTCCAATATGCCTATAGGAGACATTGTATTTAAAATATGGTTAACAGGTAGGGGAGGACAAGGCTTAAGACTAAGTGAAGAAGGACTTAGATTATTTGATTTAGCAAAACTTGAATACTATGATTTTGAGTTGGGACTTAATCCTAAAACAATGCACAAAAGAAGAATTATTGCTCCGGAAGCATTTATACAAGAAATTATAAAAAAGATTAAATGTCCATATTATCTCGGAGTCCATAAGTTAAGAGATAAAAAAGGTGAACCTTTTATCAGAGTGTATGATCATAAGACAGCCATGATGATTACATTACATGGTAATTTAAGAGAATATTTAGAGTCTGTATGACACTTTATGACACTTTCAATTTACATACAGCCCTTATTTCTTCCGTGGTATGACACTTTATGACACTTGCTACGAAAAGTATCATAATTAACAATTAGGTATAAATAGAGTTGTAGGAGGGTCCTACATAGTAGTATTTTTTGCACAATCCTAAAATCCTTTTTTAGGGTGCCTAAAATCTACATCCTTTGCAATACACACACGGAGACAACATTGAAGAAATTCTTAAGCATTAAGCAACACTGTTCGTTTGATGGAGAAAAACTAGGGGAAGTAATGTTATTTGTAACAACGACTTGGATCATGGTTCACTCAATCGGACAAATTGGTATTTAAAATCCAATAGCAGTTCCTCAAAGAAAAGACTCAGAAAAACAAAAATGCCCATTTCGCAAGATTTGGGCATTTTTCTATTGACTTCGGGCAATATTTTATGTATACTGTATAAACACTTGACACATATAGGTACACAAAATGACATTTTTTAAACATATTACACTCATTCCTTTACTAGCAATCATCACTGCATGTGGTGGCGGTGGAGGTGGTGGTGACACTGCAGGAGCAATCATCGGTGGTACAATCAGTGGTGGCGGTAGTAGCGGTGGCAACAATTCTAGCGCCTCTGTATCAATGACTGCAAGTAAAACAAGCATTGTAAAAGGTGACAGTGTAACAATCACTTGGTCTAGTTCAAATGCATCCTCGTGTACAGCATCTGGTTATTGGTCAGGTAGCAAGTCATTAAGTGGCAGTGAGAACTTCACAATGGATAGTTATGGTGACTATACGTTCTCTCTTAACTGCTCAGGTGGTACTGCAAGTGTAGATGTTACTGTTAATGACGAAGATAGTGAAGGTACGTGTACTAACCCGCACAATGCAAAAATCAAAGAAGAATATCTAGGTGACTTTGATATACCTATGCCACAGAATTCATTTGGAGAAGGACATCTTAAAGCAATCGGTTTTAAAGATTATGGTGTTCAATGGATATACGAAAACTTAAAAAACAAAACTAACTTAGTAGAAAATTGCACATCAGCACAGTATATCAAGTTAATGTATAGAACAACATTACGCCGACTCAAAGAACATGGTGTAGAGACTGCATGGGTCTATAACTTTGGTTACTGGAACGATCACACAGAAGAAACATGGACTATCAATCACGGTCGTAAACATATAAGTGATTGGCAGATAGAATATATTGCTGAAACTGCCCAAGAATTAGGAATGAATATGCATTATGCATGGCAGTTTTTAGCCTTAGATGATACCAATACATTTTTGTTTCCTTTTGATGGCATGGTCTATGTTGACCGAGCATTGTTAAAAAGGATTATGGATACCCATGAAAAGCATATGATTTGGGAAGCAGAAAGATTAGAGCAGTTGGGTGTAGGTGGTATGTCAGCAGACTGGAGTGCTATGTGGGTTTGCTTTTGTGGACTTGAAGGTGAAGCAGATCAAGCCGAAGCCAATTGGATGGCATCATATTACATGGAACGTATGGCAGGCATTGTATCAGAAATTAAAGCAAGATTTAGTGGTGAGGTATACGTAGGAGAAGGGGTATTATGGAACGATAGTAGAGTCTTTAATGAAGTCGACGGAGTTTTACTTAGCCTGCCTAACATATTAAGCAAAGGCGAAGAACAAAATGCTACAGTCGAATTAATGGAAGAACGTATATCAAAGTATGTAAACGATCTATATAATAATTGGACTTGTAATACTCAACAACCATGTTGGGAATATACTACGTATGATCTTCCCCCAGTAATTTGGAATCTATTTGCACAAAGTCATAAAATGTTTTTAAGCACAGGTTGGAAAGAAGACGGCTTTTGCACTGAAGGCACATATGATGGTGTATCATATGAGGGTCGATGTATGCAATGGTTTATCCCAACAGATTTTTCAGCACAAGCAATTTTTATAGAAGGTATGCTTAGAGCAATTGATAAAGATCCTTGGTTCAATACAAAAGGAACTACTGCAAGTACCGCTTATTGGTTATCAGATACATTGATTCCCAGCAGTAAAGAAAGGCTTGATGATGGGATAGAGGGTTTCCCGAATATCTCTCAATCAGTAAGAGGCAAACCAGCAGAAAAAATTATTAAGGCCTGGTACACAGGAGAATATGAACAATACAATCCGGAGTATGAATAATGAGTATTTGGAATGAAGGTAGATATGCTACCAATATAAAATGGGTAGCACAGTTACTCTTTAATGGTGGAGTTGAAGAACTAGAAAAATGGTTAAACACACTAGATGAGCAACAGGATAAGGACGATATCGTTCTTATGTTAGCACAAATGACTCAACATTTGAGCAAGACAATTGAACCCAAAGTTGAGGGTGCTGAATACAAAGGTCCTGAGCCAGTTGAATCACCAACAATCCGTCAAAAACCGTTCTTGCGTATCGTTAGAGACGATGAAACTGAGTAAGTTATTGATATTATTACAGTAAAAAAGTGAAAATAATTGGATAAAAGGCTTGACTTTGGGCACAATTTTGCGTATAATATATGTATATTATGAACAATCAAGGAGAAGGAATGTACTTAATTATCGACAACACTAATCAAGCAATCCACAGAGAGCCTAACAAAAAGAGTTATGCCTCTACCCAGTACAAAACAGTAGGTGCCGCTAAAGCAGGCATTACCCGTACTGTAAAGTATTATCAAAAGGCTTATGATCAAGTTGCTGAATGCGTAGCAAATGGTGAGCCTGAGTATGCGGCTCCATTGCACAATGCATACCGTGATGCTACTGAGCCACAGTTTAATCTTACTCACAAGCAGTTTGCATCATCTTATACGATTGTTGCTGTCGAAGATTACGTTGAACCAATGATTACTAAGACTGGTATCTGTCCAGGCACTGGTAAAAAAATCACTGTAACTGAGGGAATCAATACTCCTCACTACATGTCTACACTTTCAGAATCATACTGGAGTGCATAAGGAATGAGAACTATGCGTAGAAACAAAATCGAATATTCAGCCAATGATGTTTGGGCCGCTTCTGCAAAAGCATACTTGCTTAACGGCAAGACTTATGTGAAGGCACATGAGGGTTCTGATAAGGTAAAATCCAACCGTGACATTATGTTGGAACTTCTGCAAAACAACCTTAAGGGTGTTGATGCTACTACCAAGAATCTTGGTGTTCAAGTTCGTCAACATTACAAAGCCTTGACATTTAAAATGTTGCAAGGTGGTTGGATGTCAGATTTTGATAAGTCTGCTATGGCATTAGCAGATAAAGACATGATCACCAATTCAAGTGATTTCGGTATGATCGCAAGTCTTCCAAAAGCATATGACCGTGCTATCATTAAAAAAGGTCAAGAGGACCGAATTGCTGAGGAGTCTAAGACTTCTACTGCTATCGGTAAAATCAAAGACAGATTAGAGTTAGACATTACTGTTCTTAGAACCATTCTGTCACACAGGTATAATTGTTACTTTATCACTGCTAAGACTAGCACTGGTAACGTAGTCTTTTTTGCCTCTTCTACTTTGCATCCAGCAGTAGACACTGAACTTAGAATTAAGGGCACAGTCAAAGGTCATCGTACTGACGATGATGGACTAGTGACCACCCAGTTGAATCGTGTTAAAGTAATGGAGGAAAAATGAAAAATCTAGTAATAGGCTTTGTCATAGGATACCTGGTTTGTACATTTATGTACGGCGGAGCAGGTGCAGTTGGTGACGTTGTAAGTGCATCAGTTACCCAACTATCCGTATGGTGGGACCAAATAGTAGAAGCATTTAATCAACCTAGGGGTTGACATTCTTGCTGTTTGGATGTATAATAATAGAATAATATTTAGGAGAAGCATATGAGTGCAAGTTGGATACACAAACTTAACGAATCTAATTCAAAACTTCATAAACAAGATGTTTTGAAACAAGCATTAGAGGCAGCCACATTAGGCAGTGATAATGCAGATACGTTTCTAAAACTTGCAGGCATGTGCTACAATCCTTACGTTACATTTGGTGTGCGTAAGGTTCCTTCTAAGACTTCAACTACTACTGAAGTAATCGAAGATCCTGAGACAGGTCAACGACAAGTCTCAATTCAACGTCCTACTGAAGCAGAAGATAATTGTTTTGCTGAGGAGAATCCTTGGGAAGACTTTGTTGCATTACTAGAAGAACTGAAAGAACGTAAGTTAACTGGTAATGCCGCTATCGAAGCAGTAGAAGAAATGGCTGTGCGATTTACTGACGATGAATGGAACAACTTTTGTGCTCCAGTCATTCGCAGAGATTTACGTGCAGGATTTTCTGTTGCTACAATTAACAAAGTTTGCAAGAAAACTGACTACGAAGTACCAGTTTTCAAATGTCAACTTGCTACTAACTCAGAAGGTCGCCCTGAAATGTCAGGCACTAAAAGGCTGGAACCAAAATTAGATGGTGTCAGAGTTCTGATGGTAGTATCATTTGAACCAGGCATGTATGATCACCCTGAGCCAATTGCAACATGTTACAGTCGTAACGGAAAAGTATTTGAGAACTTCACTCACATTGAAGCACAAGTAATTAGTAATGTAAGAAAAATAATTACCTTGTTAGGCAAGGAAATCGGCAATTGCAGAAATGGATTTGTGTTCGATGGTGAAGTAGTTGGTGCATCATTCAATGAATTGATGACACAAGCACGTAGAAAAACTGATGCTAAGGCTGATGATACAGTATTTCATGTATTCGATGTCATGCCACTAGCAGACTTTCAACGTGGGCATTGCAACGCACAATTTAGAAAACGTGTTACTGCAATGAATAACTTAGCACCCTTGTTTGCTGATCTTAGTTCACTAGAAACTATGTCGCACATCATTGTTGACTTAGACACTGATGAAGGTAAACAAGAACTTAAGACATACTCTAACGATATGGTCAATGCAGGATTTGAGGGCATTATGATCAAAGACTTAGAGGCTCCTTACGAATGTAAACGTAACCTCTTCTGGATGAAATGGAAGCCTACTATTACTGTAGACTTAGAAGTCATCGAATTAGAACAGGGCACTGGTCGTAATGAAGGTAGACTGGGTGCATTAGTTTGTCAAGGTACAGACGATGGCAAACTTATCAAAGTAAATGTTGGGTCTGGATTTTCAGACGAACAACGAGACGAGTTCTGGTCAGCATCTGATGATGTTATTGGCGAGACTGCTGAAGTATTATGTGATGCAGTATCTCAAAATCAGGATGGCTCGTATAGTTTACGATTCCCAAGATTCGTAAGATTTAGGGACGACAAATAAGGAAAATTATGAAAATTGAAATAGGTAAGCAATATCAAATATCTAACAAATTTAAAAAATCCTATATAGAAAAGGAATTTTTAAAAAACTATGACAACGGAGATGTTGTTGTAATTGAACAAGGATGGCGCTCTGGTAACTGGTTTGTTACTCCTCAGGATGCAGAAGAAGTTCAAATGTTAACAGAGGCTCAACAAGATGGATTCAATGATGAACTATGTGTCAATGATTTTATCGAAGCAGAAATGATAGATTCATGGGACGGTTGTTGGGACGACTGGGATTGGAGTGGTTACAAGTCAAAAGAAGGCGATGAACTTGAAGAATTCCAAGAAGAAGTATACGAAGAAGGAATGTTCTATTTGCTAGAAAATGGTTTTGATACTGATGATTGCGAATGCTACTTTCAAGGACAAATAGTAATAGTAGAGGGCGATTCCTCTTACAAAGAATAAAGGAGAATAATATGGCATTAGACAAAGAAAACGTAATTGTATCTGAATTTACTGATGATGAAGGGAATCTTCATACATTAGCAGATATGCTTCCAGCACAACCAGGTGATGAAGATTACATCAATGTTGACGAAGGTCAATGTTGCTGTGGTGAATATGACTGCAAGGATGAATATGTTCATTGGAGTTCAGGATACTAAAATGGCAAAAGTAATTGTAGCAACGATGTCTGAGTGGCACCAAGTAGAAAGAAAATATGCAGTGGAAATTGACATTGCATATCTTACGGATATGTTTCCGGATAAGTCTAAAGAAGAAATTCAACAATTGTTTGATGACCTCGAATCAGGTGTTGTACTTGTTGATGACCTAGAAGAAATGGGTTACGAAGAAAATGGTTATGATAAGTTTTACGGAATCGATTGGGACTACCTAGACGAAGACGATTGGTGGACGATGAGAAAAGGTGGATTTGATGTCACATATGATATGGAAGTAATTGAAAAAGATGACTGACCTCAATTACACTCCGGATCAATGGCCAGAGAATATCAAAAAGTTAAGACTGCATAAACTAATTGGTGCAAAATATACCTTTCCAGACGGTGATTATTTACAGGTTAGAGAAGTTAAACTTAGAGACAAGGGTATTGAAGGCAAAGGAGAAGACGGTATTGCACCTATGATTACATACCATATTCGACAAGGTCCTGGAATACCTAGACAACTTAACATGTTTTACCAAGAATTTATTGACACATATGGTCATTTGTTTGCTAAAGAACTTGGAAGAGAAAATAATACTAAATAACCATGCAAAATCTTACTAAATACTATGTACGATAATGCAGAGGAAAAATCTTATATGAAGACAAGTATCTTTATAGCCTGGCTTACTTTATTTACAGCACTTACTATCAGTGGTGTTGCCATTTATTATTCAGTGTCAGGTCTAGCCGCTATATTCTCAGCGGCAGTTATCCCTATTATAGTTATGGGAGGAGTTTTAGAAGTAAGCAAACTTGTTACAGCAGTTTGGTTACATAGATATTGGGGAATAGCCACGTGGTGGTTAAAGACTTACCTTAGTATTGCCGTATTGGTTTTAATGTTAATTACGTCAATAGGTATCTTTGGATTCTTGTCTAAGGCACATGATACTGCATCTGGTAATGCAACAGAAGCAATTGCAACAGTACAAAGAATAGACGGGCAAATTGCAAGAGAAGAAAACAGAATTGAAATATTAGAAGAACGTATCGCAAGTCTGCAATCCACAGACGGATTCGATGTATCTGCATCTATTACCCAACAAGAAACAATCAGAGACGGTGCATGGGAACGAGTACAGGGTGACATTGATTATGCACAGGGTCAGATAGACAGACTTAGAGATCAATTAGCAGTATTAGATGAAGCAGTAAATGACCTCAGAAACAGAGGTGTAGAAGTAATTACTACAGATGAAGGTGGAACGTTTAGACGAGCAGAGACTGAAACAATTGACTATGTGGCTCAAGCAGAAGCCCTCTATGAACAGCAAACACCACAACGTGAGTCAATTGCAGATGATATTGCAACACAACAAGCAAACATTGACAGATACAGGGCACAAGCACAGACAACAATAAACGATGCTAACGCAGAAATTAATCGTTTAAGAGATCAATCTACATCATCACAAGACGATGATTTGAACCAAATTGATGAATGGAACGCAGATATAGATGATATCTACAATGTAATCGACCAACTAAAAGATGAAAAGTTTGAGTCTGAGCAGGCAGTTAGATTAGTAGAAAGTGAAGTAGGACCCATCAGATATATCGCAGAGTTTTTTACTGGTACAGAAGAAGCAGATAATAATCTATTAGAAACCGCAGTATCATGGTTGATTATGGTTATCATTTTTGTATTCGATCCTTTAGCAGTCTTATTGCTGATTGCATCACAATATACATTTGAGCAACGCAGAAAGGAAAAACAAAGCCTGGAAAAGCCACAACCAGACGATGATCCAGATCCTGAACCCATGGGAAAAGGGTTTGATATGGAACCTTTTGGTTCGGAACATGGTCGTCAACATATGCTTAACAGCAAAGATGATGATATCCCTGACCTAGAAGACTACGATAAAATGAAAGCAGACCTGCAATCAAAACCAAGCAGTCCGCCTAGTGCTGTAGATGATGCCGCAAATGTCATGTCTGGTTTTGATTTAGATTTTTCAAAATTAGAACCCAGTGTAAAAGAAGCAAAAGATGCTTTTGAAAATTGGGAACTTAGTAAGTTTCACAAAAAGTTGCAAGAAGAAGTCTCGGTTGAAAACGATCAGGTGAGTGAGCCTGTACCCGAGCCTGTCTTAGATCAACCTGAAGTGATAACAGAAGATCCAGAGTTACAAGCAAAAATAGATGAAACTAAACAAGCATTTAAAGAGTATGAGGGCAACAAAGTTGAAGAAGAGGTTGAAGAAGGACCTAGAGTTTCACAAGGTGTCACATACGAAAAAGTAAGAGACAGTGACTATTATATTGACCCAGAAGGCAAACAGATACATGAAAATGCTATTAAAGAAATGCACCCTGAATTGCAATTACAAGAAGACAGTGGCGCAAGACAAGCAGGAACTAGTTTCGGAACCACATTCCCAATCATCGCAGTCAAAGGCGATATCTTTGTAAGAGTTGATCAGATGCCAAATCGTGTCTTTAAGTTTGAGGGCAAGGATTGGATGGAGATCGATAAAGATTCGACAGACTCATATACGTTTGATGAAGAATATATCAAATACATAATTGCTCAAATTAAAACAGGCGAGTATGACATTGATTTATTATCAGAAGCAGAACGTGTCCAAGTAGAGATTTATCTTACAAAAAATTCTGGGTAAATCAATTACCCAAAAGTATTGCATAAACCTTCTCAATTTCATATAATACTAAGTAAGTTAAATTAATAACGCCCAAGTTAGGAGGGTAAGTATGAAAAACATTTCAAATGTAGTATTGTTATCAGCATTGATTGTAACCACAACGGGTTGTTCAATGTTCGGTGGCAAAAAAGCAGACAACGTTGAAGTCCCTAAGACTACAGCAGTCACTCAGCAAAAACTCAGCACATTCTTTGAAGACGATGGTATCAGAGTCAATTGGGAATGTATTGACAGAAACGGTTGGACTCTTAACATTACATGTAAAGAATCTGAGATCAAATCGATTGAAGCAACCATTACTATTCCATCAAACGGTGGCACTAATTTTAATGGTCAGTCTGCAAATCAAATAGGTCAACTTGAATCTATGGCAATGATTGCTAGGTTCATCAACGAAGATATTACTACTGAAAGGGTAGTAACTCTTATGGCTCAAAACGTTGAAAAAGCAGACGATACTTATCGTAATCCTATCAAGGGTACAGGGCAAAACAATGTAAATGCTCCAAGACTACCAGCAGTCGTTGGCATTACAAGCAGTGAGCCACTAGCACCTAGAGACCCTGGCAAACCAAACATGAACTTTGCTGTTCGTTCTAATATCAATGATACTGTAAGAGAACTCAACACAGTTGTCAGAGGGAACGCACAAGCAATCATGCGAGGAACAGTGTTTGAAGTCGATCAAAAAGACGATCAATTGATTCAAATCACTGCTACATGGCATAGAGAAAGAGCCGAAACAATTCAGAACGATATAGCACCTTATTTTAACTAGGAGTTATTATATGAGGCTAGTTCTCGCGGTCTTATTCATACTTACTTCTCCCGCGGCATATGCAATGCAAGTCGAGGGAGAAGGTCCTACACTAGAGATAGCACTTAATAACGCATTTAAAGTAGCAATTGACAATGAAGTAGGTGTCATATTAGATACTGAACGCCATTTGCAAAATGGTGAAATAGTGCATAATCAAATCTTATCATATAGTGCAGGATATATCAAAACATATCAAATTAAACATCACATCTATATTAGAGACTTAAACTTACATAGAGTAATTGTAAACGTTTCTGTAGCCAGTTCTAAGTTAAAGAACTTTTTGTTGAGTCGTAATCATAATCCATTGGGTTTTAATGTTGATAACATCAAAGCACAAATACGATTGTACAAAGAGGGTTATGTAGACGGACAAAAGTTACTTGACAATACTCTTAAGTATTTTCCTAGTGAGGCTTTTAATGTGACTGTACATGATTTTAGTGTCGTTGCAGACTATCACAATCCTAACAAACATTATTTACATGTCCCTTACACTATATCTTGGGACCAAAAATATTTGGTAGCATTGCAAGAACTTTTAATTTTGTTTGAGGGTGACAGGGGAGGCCGTACATATATTTCATTTGACGAAGAACGAGTTTATATTTCGGACCAAATAATGTATAGAAAATTGCGAAAAGTATTTGGTCGCAATGACTTTGTGCTATTAAATATTAACTCATTGCATAATGAATCCTCGATAAATATATGTGTACAAAGTATAAGATATATTCCTGATCAACCTTGGGGAAGTAGTAAAGCATTATATACGTACACGGGCGGGGGATTATCATTTCACACAAGTAGAGAAACTACAAGTTTTTTGATGCACCCTATAAATGAACAAGATTTAAGTGAATTTGAGGGAACAACAGAGTTGACTTTAACAGTCTCCTCCGCTAAAAACTGTCCAGAAAATTCAATAAGATAAGTACATCATATGAGTGAAAAAAATGAGTTTCATTGTTCTTTTTGTGGTACACACAAAGAAAATGTACAAAAATTAATTGTCGGTGAACAAGTAGCAATCTGTTCTGATTGTGTTGCCCTTTGCCAAACATTAATTGAAGAAGAACAACCAGATGATGCTCAAGCAAAATCTGATGTTATAGAAAAGGTTGAACCTCATGCTATACTTAGACACCTAGATAAGTATGTTGTTGGTCAGAAGTCTGCTAAAGAGGTCCTAGCAGTAGCAATTACTAATCATTACAAACGTGTATTCAATCCTCCCCCTGCAGGATTAACTATTCAAAAAGGTAACGTACTTTTATTAGGACCAACAGGGTGTGGTAAAACTTTACTTGCACAAACAGTTGCAAAATATCTTAATGTTCCTTTTATTGTTGCTGATGCTACTAACTTAACCGAAGCAGGATATGTCGGTGAAGACGTAGATAGTATGATAAGTGTATTATTATCAAAAGCAGACGGTGATGTAGCAAAAGCAGAACGTGGCATCATTTTTATTGATGAAATAGACAAAATAGCACGTAAGAGTGAAAACGTTTCTATAACACGTGACGTAAGCGGAGAGGGCGTACAACAAGCACTTTTAAAGATTGTAGAAGGTACAGTATGTCGTGTTGCTCAACACGGCAAACGTAAGCACCCTCAGGAGCCCCTCATTGAAGTTAATACTAAAGACATACTCTTTATAGCAGGCGGTGCATTCGATGGTCTAATAGACGTTGTGAAGGCTAGAACAACGGGTACAAACATAGGTTTCGGTAGTGAATTGAAAGATACAGAGTCAGGGCATTTTAAAGATGTAAAAGCAGATGACTTAATGAAGTTTGGAATGATTCCTGAATTTATTGGAAGATTCCCTACAACAATTAATGTAGAAGAATTATCTAAACAAGAACTAATCAAAGTACTGACAACAGTTAAAAATAATTTTATTGATCAATACACCTATCTTTTTAGCATTGATGAGATTGAGTTGTCTTTTACTGACGATGCGATTGAAGAAATAGTAATTAATTGTATGCAACAAAAGACAGGCGCACGTGGTTTACAAACAGAAATAGAAAGAGTTTTACGACCTCATATGTTTGATTCAGGAAAATATAAAAAGAAAGGTATTACGGAACTAAATATAGACAAGGAATTAGTAATTAACCCACAACCAATTAAATGACATATAGAACTAACAAACATAAAGGAAGAAATTTTAACGACAGGAAAAAACCATTCGTTCAACAACCTCGAGGCAACAAAGTTGTTGTAATCGACGGCAATGTAGATCAAGCATTACGTAAATTTAAAAAGAAAGTTTCAAACTCTGGCTTAATTGATGACATCAAAAAGAATGAATTTTATGAAAAGCCAACAAATAAAAGAAAAATTAAAAAAGCAATGGCTATCAAACGTGAAAAGAAAAGACAAGCCACTGAGTTAGGACCACGTAGTCCTAGAAGTAGAAAATATTAACCCAAAATTACTTGAAAAATACTTTTTTATCATTATATAATGATAAATAGTTATGTGAAAAAGATAGGTTTCTTATTCACATGGATGCCGAAAGGGTCCAAACTTTAATCTTGCTTTAAAAAGGAGAATATTATGACAAGCAATATACCAACCTTACGTCTAAAATCTTTAGACATACCCTCAATACATAAATTTGGAATCGGGTTCGATTCGATCTTTGATGACCTTAATCGACTAGCCGCAGTTGCTGGGAAGGATAATTATCCTCCCTACAATGTAGTCAAGCATGACGATGACAATTATGTTATCGAACTTGCAGTCGCAGGGTTTAGTAAAGATACTATTTCTATTGAGGTAGATCAAAACCAGTTAAAAATCTCATCTAAAGTAAAAGAAGATGTTGATGAAGGACTGGAGTATTTGCACAGAGGAATTAGTGCAAGACACTTTGAGAGATCATTTACATTAGCAGATCACGTTTACGTAAAAGATGCTAAAATGACAGATGGAATCTTAAAAGTTATCTTAGAACGTCAATTACCTGAGGAACTCAAACCCAGAACTATTGACATCTCCTCTGATAAATAATATAATAGAGGTATGTTGTGCGTAGTTTCGGCTACGCACACATTTAATCACTCTAAACCAAGGAATTATTATGACACAAGAATTTGATGCAACAACAGAAGGAAAAATCAAACCTAATTTCGCATTGCAGGAACCGCCTTTGTTCAAAGTTATTTACATCAATGATGAAGTAACAACTATGGAATTTGTCGTAGATACCTTATGTGATTATTTTTCTTACAATCCAGATACCGCATCCAATATTACTGCTGACATTCATAGAGACGGTTCGGCTACTGTAGCAGTTTTACCCTACGAGATCGCAGAACAAAAAGGTATCGAAGTTACTTTAGAAGCACGTTCAAAGGGTTATCCGCTTCAAATCAAAGTAGAAGCAGAATCTTAAACTAAAACAGAAATTCTTTTAGGATTAAATTGTTTGACATTCTTCCCTTCTAGGGGATTGCTTACACACTGAATATCACATTTACGGGGAAGTATTAAAGTTGCTTCAACAGGTTTATCATATGATCCATAGATCCAATGAGTGACTTTACTTTCACTATCTGCATTTAGAACAGTATCTAGTGGTGTTTGTGTTTCAACGTATTCAGGCACTTGACCAAAATAACAGTTTTCATTAGGGACACCATTAGTTACAATTACAATCTTTTTAACATCTAAGTGGCGTTGAAGTTTTTCTATAGTCTTATGCAAAAAGCCCATGTCATCTAATCTATATTGGTTATATTTCAAATCATCTATTGATATAGATTTTCCGGGCTCATGTGCAGTCTCCCAACAGTTACTACCAATAACTGCAACACCATCGATTATCACTATATTATGATGTAAAATGACAATGTTAGGTATTTTTTGTGCTATTGTTACTAACTGAGAAGTTCTATGATTGATATCGCCATCACAATCTTCATACTCAAGCATGCCTGGTGTGTAAAAGACACCTTGATATTGTTGACTAAGATGGACAAGGGTTTGCGTTACGGTTCTCATATCAGAACTAATGTTTCCCGTTAATATGCAATACAAACTTGTAGGTTTATCATGCCAATTAAAAGAATCATTAGGTTCTAAATTCAGATCACTGAGTACATCAAACCCGATATCGATCATTTATTATGCCTTACTTGATTTGTAAATTAGGCTTTGCTGATCCTTTTTTAGGTCCAGACTTTTTAGGTGCTGCCTTCTTAGGGGCCGCTTTTTTTGCAGTAGTCTTTTTAGGTGCCGCTTTTTTAGGAGCAGTTTTAGCAGGTGCCTTTTTTCTAGGAGCCGCTTTTGCTCTTGGTTTAGCAGGAGTTTTTGGAGTAGTTACTGTAGAAGATTTACCGCTAGATTTTTTATCATCTTTTTTACGGTAAAAATAAACTACGGCGACAACTACTGCCAAGCCTAAAATGACTGAAATTTCATTTTCCATATTATCTCCTTTTGGATTACATTCTACATTGTATTTATGAGGAAGTCAACTGCTTTGTTTTTTATTTTAACCAAATAATTTTATAAATAATTATGACACAGAGGAGAATCATCAATGAAAAAAGAGAGGGCTGAAAAAATCCTAAACTTTTGGATGAACGAAAAACTACCTACAGTAGCCCAACAAAAACGACAACCATACAGACCTGATCTTTATATAGTACGCAAAACATGGCGAGTACTAAATGCCACATGTTTTAACAACGAACTTAAAATGCCGGCATTTACATTTCACTCTCGCAAGTCATGGTGGGCAATGTGTTGTAGTGATGATAGCAAACCAAGAAAATTAAAATCAAAATCCTGTTGTGAAATACAACTAAGTGATAAGTGGTTTTGTAGGCAATGGTTTATTGATACACTTGCACATGAAATGGCACATCAATATCAATGGGACATCGATGGTGTAAAACGAGTCAACAAGGGTTGGGAGCCTATTATGTCTCATGGACCTTCATTTTTTAAACATAGAGATAACATTGACAAATACGGCATGTCTTTAAAAGTATGTCACAGAAACGCCAAATGGTTTAAGTATCAGTCTTTAAAGAAATGCTGATAAATACTATCATGCATGATTCATTACTTAACACATTAGATTTAATTAACGAAGACGTAACTCTTAGTGCCAGTCAAATTAATAAGTATCAGGAAAGATTTGACAAGTTTATTGAGATGATTCGTACTGGCATGGCCTTTTACACTGTAGACAGAGAAGCAGTAATTGCTGAACCTAGTGAAGCAGATAGATTTCAAGGTTTAAAAGACGAAGATCAGTTTAAGGGCGGACTTAAAATTAAATTAGAAACTGGTGATGAGATACCTTTAAGTAAGTTACTAAAGACACCAGACTTAGGTGGACAAGCAATCGTTGGGCAAGATGAAGGAGAGTCTACTGAAGAAGTCGGTAAAGAATCAGCAGTACTCAAACCGTCTCAAATCGGAATCACAGATAAAGATATTCCAGCAAGTAAATTAGGTCAAGAAATTATTGCTAATGAGTCACTAAACTCTACTGAATATGGTAAAGTTGTAGTGCAAATGGCTATTGATATTATGGAAGGTAAGAAT
>Ga0181552_10000019_pt1 | contig 100526 bp, 117 predicted proteins | sample 011ome_18_FD_130583 | JGI IMG/M metagenome (GOLD analysis project Ga0181552, IMG submission 130583) | Coastal salt marsh microbial communities from the Groves Creek Marsh, Skidaway Island, Georgia - 011501BT metaG (megahit assembly) | ecosystem: Environmental > Aquatic > Marine > Intertidal...
ACTTTTGGAGATCACCACCGAATCCACATCCTACATCCAAAATACTGTCGCCTTCGCGGGTAGCCGATTGGATGAGGAGACGCTTAGACTCGTTATGGTACTTGCGTATCTCCTCCATTTATTTAACTTAATTTTTTCTTTTTAAATGGTTTACTAAGGTAAAAATCTCAGACTATATAAATGTCATCTAATTCCAATTCCAATTATTCCCCTCGTCCAGATTGGCGAACCGAACGAAACTTGTTACAAAATTTTAACCAAGTTTCCAATAAAAAATTGAAAACAATATCTTTAGCAAACGCGTTAAAGCAGATGAAAATGGAGAATGATAAGTCTAAAAAAGTACGAAAACAACTAAAATTTAATTCCAATTCCAAACCCAGTCCCAAAAAACTCACTCGTGAAGAGACCAATAAAAAATTGAAAAAATTGAGAATGAACGCGGCGTTGAAGCGACTTGAACAATACAAGAAGAAAAAAGAAATGGAAAAATCAAAACCCAAAAAATAATCACATATTATAGAAATGGTAAGTAATATACTACAGAAAAAAGAGAAAAACTCTAAAGAAAAACAAAATTTACTTAATAAGATTGAGAAAGAAATTAAAAATATAGAAAAAATTAAGTTAAAACTTGAAAAACTTCTAACCGAATATCAACAACAGTATGAATATATTTTAGTGATTAAGATGTTTAAGAATAAAATACCTCAAAAAAACAGAAATAAGATTAACGGTGATGAAAAAAAAATAGTAAAAAAGATTAATAATACTTTAAAAGAAATTAAATATTTATTAGAAAATTTATTAAAGTTAACTGATCTTAAACGTAATATTATGAAAAACATGAACAAACCATTCCAAAATTTTATCTCGGTTCATTTTAGAAATACAAGTATAAATGGAAATCGAAGATAAAAAGTGTGATAATACTCAACCCGTCGCAAATTGGAAGTGTATATGGTTTACGTTAGCATTATCAGGTGGTTACTGGTTTTTGCCTCATAGAAATAAGTGGGTCCTTCTAGTACTCTTATATGTACCTTATGTGGCACTCGCCTACTACGATCACTGGTTCCTTTGTGAAAGAAACCTCGGTCCAACATACCTCGCCATGTTTTACCATTGGATAAAACCTCAAGATTCAGAACAGATCATCAAGTATAAGAATTGGTGTCCTGAAATTAAGAATAAAGTCCTTTTCATAGACACTGTTATAGTACTCGGTGGTTTAGCCGCTTTACCATCGTTTCTTAAATGGAAACCTTAAACTAATGTAAATCCAATATCCCTTGGTATTATTTTTTCACCAACATTCCAATTATATAAATAATAATTATTTATACCCGTACCTTTCATAAATCTATTCAAAACGAGTTCTTCTTCGCTTACACTTATATCTGTACAATTGTAAACGTCGAAACCTCTATTGCGTGCCATTATTATCGCATCTTTCAAACAGTTTCCTACGTTATAAAACGTGTACGCCTGTTTTACTACAGTCCCAGATTCTAAGTGTACGTAAGGTATACTATAAAAAGAAAGAAACTGATCGGTAGTATCGCTTATATAGGAATACATAACATCTTTACGTGGTAATAACCATGTTTCAACATATTTTTCATCGATTTCAATATACAATTTAAATTTAAGAAGGTATTTTTGTAACATTTTTGTAACGCGTGGGATATCTTCTTTCGTCATTTCCCTAAACCTTGATGATCCTAATACTAAATTTGGTATTTCGCGTGCTTTTGAAAACCCTATTGAATTTAGTTTTTTTACGTTTATAAGTCTGTGCCAATACCGTACTTCTGTTAGTGGTGGAGATACGCGTTTAACTATGGTGTATATAGCTTGTCTAATGTTATATTCTCGAGCACGACGCGATATTTCGTTTATGAGTAAAGGTCCAAATCCTTTTGACCGCGAATCATTATCTACACATAAAAAGTTTATCTGAATCATTTTTAATGACGTTCCGTTTACATTTACGGTTGAAGGAACACCTGTAATACACCCGTGCATGATTTTAGTTTCGGTATTACGTATAGATATTATGAATTTTTCATCAGTTGCCAATTTTAATAATCCAAGTGGATAATCGAAAGCATAATGTGAATCTCGTATGTAATATTTTTTAAGAAACATACACAATTCTTCTAAATAACACGAATCCCACTCATACCCTTCTGGTAACGCGTTTTTTTCAAGTTTAAGGTTCTCTGATGAATCTATTTCCCCCTCCACCGTTTCTATTACTTCTTCACGTGTCACAGGTTGTTTTTTCCAATACATTCTTTACAATTTCATATACTTAAAGTTTTAAGTTCATGTAAGTATATATAAACAATGTCTCTTGAACAAGATTACACAACCGTACCAGGTCAACTTTATGCCTGCCTTTCTGTAGTAGGACCAGAAGCACCACAAAAGAATGATAAGTTTGGAATTAAAATTAGGGGTGCTTTTAATACGCGTGATGAAGCTGCTTCTCATGCTAAACGTCTTCAAAAGGAAGACGCAACTTTTGATATTTATGTTGTCGATATGTATAAATGGCTATTGATTCCACCTGACCCGGCGAAAATTGAAGATGTACATTACACGGATGAAAAGCTCGAGGAACTCATAACCGGGTACAAAGAGAATCAAGCTCAAGCCGCCGCCATGTTTTCACAACGTAAAGCGGATATGATGTCTGTCAAGGCTCCGGGAACTGATACATACTTTAAAGGCGGAGACGAGAATTCCAAGTTTTATACCAAACCCGATGAATCTCCCGTGAGTCACCCCGGTGAAGTTTTGGAACGCCTTCAAAAAGAAAAACCAGATGCTGATATGGAAGATTTGGTTAAGGAAGCTGATGATATTGTTGCTAAAGAAATGGAAATGATCAGAGTTAAGCGCGAGGCTGAACTCAAGGAAAAAATTGAGAAAGAAGAAATGGAAATGAAAGAAGAAGCTACGAAAGTCGCTATTGAAAATTCAACGGAAGGTCAGGTCAAAGAAACTGAGGATGACGGTGAAGAGGAAGTAACGTCTGATGATAAAGAAAATGAACAGGCGTAAATTAATTTTGTTATTTAAATGTAAGTATGTTGAGTATTATATTGAATATAATCACCATTCTTATTTTGATATTTGTATTAACTTTATTTTTGAGATTGTATAATAATCAAAAAAATAAATTAGAAAAAACATCGAGTGATTCTAAAGCGACATACGACGAAGTAACTGCGTCTGAAGTTATGAAAAATACATTTGATGATCCACTAGTTACGAGTAGATCTTATTTTACTGAATCATCATATGGTGAAATCGGTGAATTTGTGGGTCAACAAACCCCATCGACTGTATATTGGATAGGTGGTAAAAATTTATCCAGGTCTTAAAATAACAGGTTGCATAGTCTTACCCATAAAAAATCCTAATAAAAATGCAACAAATATAATAACGTACCCTGTTTTATCTAAATTAGAAAATATATCCTGTTTTTCCGAGTGTATTAACTGTTGTGTATACATTGGCTGTTGTGGTTGAACATAGTATTGTTCATTATTTTCTGGTTCTTGTTCATGTAAGTCGTTATCCTTATTTAAAAACTCTTCTGGGTTATATTCAATAGGTGTTCCAACTTCGGCTTCCATTTATATAAATTGAATTCTTTTTTTTAAGCTCGATATTACTCATTATCTGAATATTCTTCATCATCAGAAGATTCTTCATCTTCATCATCAACAACAAATCCTTTCAAATTACCATTTTCATCTTCATCCGAATCACATTCAGAGTCTTCGTCGTCTGAACATATATCTTCGTCATCTGATTGAAGAAGATCAACGTCTGTATCATATTCATCGTCATTGAAATCGTCTTCTATTTCTTCAAATAATTCTAATCTTTCTGGTACTTTTGATAATCGTCCTGAGCGTGTTTTTCGAGTTATAGACATGCTTTAATTAGTATTAACATATTTCTTTTAAGTATTTTACTCATTATTATCAAAACTAACATTTTATAAAGATTGTAATATTTTATTGGTTAATATATGTTTAGGTGGTGATTTACATTTACATTTTTGTATAAGTAATTTATTTTCTATTTCAAAACTTACATTACTTATACATTTTTCACATGAATACGATGTTAAAACACTATATTTTTTAGTATTTTTAGTTTCTATATTTTTTATTTTAAGGTTTTTGTTTTTGAAAACGTTTTTGTTTATGAAAAGATTCAATAATTCAATAGTTTGTTCAAAACCATCGGGTTCTGTCTTTTTAACACTGTTTTTTGGTTTATATTTTTCAACTTTACCGTCCTTGTATAATATATTCGTAATTTTAGACGAGAGTTGGTGTCTTTTTCCGGTGAAATCTTTACAAAACCCAAAATGTCTCATTGTATCGGTAGTCGAAAAGCATTTTTGTGCTATAGTATCTCCTAATATATGAAACCATACGTGATTAGAATTATGGTTACACTTTTTATTTTCACAATAAAATGAATTCGTTGAAACGAGAAACTGGTTTTTATTTTCATAAATTTTTGTTACCCTCGATAAATTTTGACCCTCTAAATTTTTTCTTATAAATTCTTCTACAAGACTAATAGCTTCCTGATCCTTGAATTCGTTTTTTATTTGTGCGTTTGTAAAAGACCCTTCTGGTTGTTTCGAATATTTATTTTCTATTATGACGGGATCGTCTCTCTCTGTACGTAAAGTAGCCATGTTCATTATTTTAACATCTGCGACCTGACCATCTATAGTTTCGAGTAATTGAAACGGACCGTACCTGTATATAAATATTGGTTTGTATTCACTTTGTGTTACTTTTCCCGTGTAATTACATTCTACACACCCTTTACCGGAACACTCATCATGTTTTCCCTTTTTATGTGACCATGGCATCCGAAATCCACTTCCCTTGGCTTTTCTTTTTAAACTTCCGTAAACGGCTTCATCGATTATATCATTCCAATTTCTTGAACCGTAATACTCGTTCATTATTCGTACTAGAATTTCTCTTATTGCTAAAGCTGATGACTGATTTACGATAAAATCTGGCCAATTTATGTGAATACCCGTCTTAACTAGATGACCTACTTGTTTTGGTTGAGCTACGGAAATGAGTGCTTCTTTACCCCCCAATTTTTTAACTCTTTCGCATATTATTTTACAATAGTTTTCTAGTTCTGAAAATTCTATTTCATCTTCATCCTTGTAATCGATATCCACGAAAAAGTTATAATTTTCAGTTTTCTGTTCGACCACAAATATTTTTTCCCCTGAATTATAGGAATCTGTGTATTTAATATAGAAATCATTCAATCTATCAAATGGCACTGATAGGACACCTCCATCCATGAGCACATGTGATACATTGGTATTGTTCCAGAATCCCTGTTCTTTACACCATGTTTTAAACATGGTTTACTTACCAAGTAGTAGTTTTATTTTTTTATATTGATTTAATTAATCACTATCGTAGTGATGTCTCCAAATTGATTTTCTATACGATATTTCTGGATACTCTTCATGTTCTGATAAATTCTTTTTTAAAACAAGAAGTTCATAAACTTTATCTTCTTTGTGTAATTCTGCGTACCTATCTGCTTTTTCCTGCGTATAACCATGTCTTTCAACGAGAAGATGTGAAATTTGTGAGAGTATGTAAGCTTTGGACTTCATTATTTAATAGAGAAGGTTTTTCTATTGAGAGAAGTTATGCATGAATAAAACTCTGGGTTATTGAGAACATTTTTAACTATTCTATCCCATTGTTTTTTTGTATTGAATTCTGTTAATGTTTCAAAATTCATAAAATCATTTTCATCGTAAGTTCGTTTATATGGTTGTTTTTGTAATTTTTTAAGATTTGTTTTTTGTTTCTCATCATTGAATTTTTTGACAAGTTCGGTTTGTTGTTGCGGTGTATAATCTACGAAAAATATAAAGACATTGTATTCTAAATCAACGCCAGGACTTTCTTTAACTATGAATTTGAAATCTGAATACTGACCTTTTTTGAGAGAAATGACTCCTCTTGTTTCCTCTTCTAGTTCTCTCAAAGCACATCGTATTGGATTTACTATTTCTCTTCGCCTACACCCTCCGGTAACGAAAATCCAATCTTTGAATCGTCGGTCTCGGACAGTGAGAAACTTTGGTTTATCACCCGTAAACGTTACAGGTACAGCTATAGCCTTGTATTTCTTCATTGCTCATTAGCAAGTTATAATTATAGGAGATGATTATTCTGATGAATCTTCCTCAGAATCTTGATTTTCAAGGTTCTTTTCTTCGACTTGGGTCTGTAAAGCGTTTCCTTTTTCTGACTCTGGTTCTGTAAAAGGGGGTGATTTGGGCCTGGATAAAAATGAAACAAGTTTTCCATTAAATCCCTTTACACCTTCCATTTCTTCGTTGGTTTTCTTGAGTTCCTTGTACATATATGCAGTGGCTACAATACATACGATTACAGCTATTATTGTGACGATATCTCGATCAAAGGTAAACATTATATAATATTAAAATGTAGAGTGAATTTTTTAAGTATGTATAATCGCACCCATTTGAACACCGTTTTCTTTTGGGCAATCATACCCCATTTGAGCAAATTGAATCTCCTGGTAATGTCCCTCTTTACACTCAGAATTCTGAGTGGGTTCTTGTTTTTTAGAGTCGACGAGATGATTCAAAGTTCCGGACTTGGGATCGTAAGTAATTATAAATATAAAAGCTGTGATAAAAACTAGTTGCCAGAACATTTATATTAAGTGGCTATAAAAATTGAATTAGTTAGAGTACATCAAACCACCCATACCATTTTCGATACGGAGGATGTTGTAGTTCACGGCGTAGATAGTATTATCAAACGTCGAGTTATCGGAAACGAGTCTCGCGGAATCGAGTCTACTGAAGTTGAGCGAACCCGTTGGTTGGAGTTTAGCAGTGTCGAGACAGAATGGGACCAATAAGATGTTCTCAACAATATCCGCAGCCTGTGTATGGTAATACACTGGTACCGAGGTGTGGTGGGGAATGACTGGTTTCGCGTCAGAAACATCCGTACCATTAATTTGGAGCTTGATTTTATCGGATGCAGATTGACCGTTCACGGCGACCAAATATTTCATTGGATGATTGAAGCTGAGTTCCTGGACTTTATTGAGCGATGCAATTGCCTTTTGTGTTTGTGTGATAAGCATGTTTTGTGGTGCGTTGGAAAGTGCCGTGCGTTCATCTGTATCGAGGTGAAGAAATTGAGCATACACTTCGAGGTCTCCGACAATACTGGCATTATCGGCCCATGTAACTCTCAATTCAACATCGTGGTATTGGAGTGCGATCAATGGGATAGCGGATTGGACATTTTCGCAAAACGAAAATCTGAGTGGGTAGAATTTTTCCGCTGTATATTTAGCTTTCGAGTACGTTTGGTTCATAACTGTTGGTGCAAGAGAGGTGGAGAATGTGTAATCTTGTTCGTCGATGACTTGACCACCGATCAAAAGTTCAACCTTTGCGACATTTTCATTCCAATCCGTGACATCACCCGCTCTATTGGCGATATAGACGTAACCAAGCATGTCACCTTTTCTTTCGAATCGGATAGTTGACATACCAGATCGAGCTGGGTTGCCCTGGATAGTTTGTCTTTCGACAGTTTGGGCGAAGTTTGTGTGACGTTTGTAGTTGGACCTGAAAAAAGAAACTTCAGGTTGACCTACGAGATGCGCATCTTGGGCACCGATTGCAACGAGTTGGGCAATACCTCCAGACATATTTTATATTATACTAAGGTTTTTTATTTTTAAGCCCATATATAATATAAAAATGTGTTCTGATTTATTTAATTTACTAATTTTGTGTAAAAGATATTGAATTCATATATACATTACCTGCAACATTTGACAATGTCATGAGTCCGTGATCGTTTTGTGTTATAGTGAGGTCGCTGGTCTGAACGTACCAGTTTACATTTGTAAGATTTTTTGATATTTTTCTATCTGCACCTGATGCAAATATAGGTACGACTACCTGAGCACCATCTATAAGATTTGAATAGACGAGACTATTTAAATCACCTGCAAGTTGAACAAGTGGTGCTGTGCCGTAACTTTTATTTTTAGCATCTATAGTTATTGTATCTGTCGATGACATTGATGCGGTTATACCTGGATTTGTAAGTTGTATATTTTGTGATATTAAATTACCTGTAACATTTACATTTGAACCAATTTTAATACTATTTGTCGTAACAAACGCATTATCCGAGTTATAACTCGAATGTGGACCTGTAAACTGAATAACATTTGACGTAACATTTGCACCCGCGCCTGCACTCGCGACATCGTCTAAATTGAACGGTGATGCGGCGACGTGTAAAGCTCCTATTGTAATATTATCGGCTGAGACGTTACCTGAAACTGTAAGTACATTAGACCCGTACGTGTTTATTGTAAGATTTGCGGATGCCGCTGATGGACCAATTGCTACATTCGAACCTTCTTCGTGTATGTTATCTAATGTAGACCCACCTTGCCCTCCTGAATCGTAGATTTCACCCGTTGTTGTGTTGAACGATAAAACATTATTCGAAGGTGATGCATAAGCCGGGTCAAGTTTTACCGCGTTCGTTACTTTCAAAGATGCTACTGCACCTGCTGACGATTTAAGTAAAACATCACCAGCGTAATCAATTTGTTTCGTAGCTGCAATGTCAATATCACCCGCGGATGTTAAACCCGTGGTTGTGTTATTAAACGCGACTGTTTGTGTTGTTGTTGCCCCTCCATCTGTAATTGCTTGTAAAGTCGAAGAAACGTCGTCCCACGCTATTCCAGTCCCGGAACTTCGAAGAAACTTTTTAGATAAATTTGCGACACTAACGAAAAACCTCAATTCACTAATAACTACTGCAGTTTGACCAGTACCACCCCTTGCTTTTACAACTAAGGCTAAATATGTATAAGCACTCGCTCCCGATATAGAAACTGTATGTCCACTACCACCATTATAAGTAGCGTGTACAGTAGATGATAATAGACTTGTCCAACTTGTATCATCATTACTTCCCAATATTTCCCACGAATCTGGTGCCTGATTATCATAGCTTTGTCTCCCCGTAATGTTAACTGATGTTGGTGCAATTCCAGTCGAAAGTTGGAGTTTTATCCATTCACCGGATACACCGCCTAAACTTTTACTTCCCGTATAGGCACCCGAAGTACTATCGTAAACATTCTCATCAGAATGCCAAAAAGTGCTATGCCCCGGGGTAGTTTTATCAAACGCTCTCCATATTTCACCATATTGATTACTACTTGCAGTCGTTGTGTATGTCACTCCTGCAATGGTTTCACCTGAATTAGCTGCTGATGATAGTGCAGACGTTGGGTATTCGACAGTAGTAGCAGCTGGTGCATACGGTGCAAGTTTAGTCAAAGCAGTTCCAGATGCTGGACCTAATAACAATTCGTTTTCTGCTACTGTAGTTAAACCGGTACCACCCTTGGCAAGTAAAACTTGTGAACTCAAATTAGCGGGGTTGAGTACTGTGAGACCTGTCGTTACACCCGTACCACCTCGAGCAGTAGCAACTGTTCCAGTCGTAAGGTTAGTTGCATTTAGTACACTTAGACCTGTAGTTACACCTGTACCACCACGTGCAGTAGCAACTTGACCGGTATGACTAGCATGACCCAAATCTAAGTCTGTTATAGCTGTACCGTCACCTGATAGAGTTCCTGAATCAACCGATACTACGTTAATTGAATTACCATGGAACGAATCCGCGGTCATTTTACCCGTCGTCGTGACGTTACCGGATAAAACGTTACCCCACACATTTGCCGTGATGTATCCATCCGTTGTTGTGTTTGTAGGTACAACGGTTTCACTTTCAGAATTACTTTCTGTAAAAGCGATTGTATATTCTTTACCCATGGTTTGACCCAGAAAACCTGCAAATACATTCGCGGTTGGTCTTGTCATATGTTGCCCCATATCTTTTGCGTCTACGGTATTGTTGTGTGCGACTGCAAATATTTTATCGGTAATGTAATGATCGGTTGTATGCTGCGCTGTAATATTACCTGCAACGGTTAAGTTTCCAGAAATCGCCACGTTTGAACTAATAGATGTAATATGTGTAGATGGGTTATACTCAATTTTACTCTCCTCAAAAATACCATAATTGTTCACGTATGGTATACTCAAAGTATTTAACGAATTAGTGCCCGTACCACCCCGAGCAATAGGAACTTTTCCGGTGTTAGTACCTTGACCTAAATTTAACTCACTTATATTTGAACCGTTCCCACTAAAAGCTCCTGTAAAAGTAGATGCCGTTATATCACCGAATGGTGCATCTAATACAACTCCCGAACCGTTTAATGCAACTTGTCCACTCGTTACTTCTAGAGCTACACCCGAAGATTTATTTAATGTTATGACTTCGTCGGAAACGTTAGATACACCTGTTTGTGATGCAAGAACTTCATCTAACGTAAGTGGAACATCGGACCATTCGGGTGCCGTTTTACCCGCGTTTAATCGGAGAAACTGACCCGCGGACGCGGAAGATGTACTTAACTTTGCGAGTGATGTTGTTCCGTTGGCATATACTAAATCACCTTCAGTATATGTATCAATATTTGTACCACCACGTGTTATGGGGAGAATACCCGCAGTTATATTACCCGTATCTATACCTGTTATAGACGAACCATCACCGGAAAATGATGACGCATTTATAACTGAAGCTGATATGTTATTAGATCCTAATATTTCACCATATATACCCGACGATGCTATGTTATTAGATCCTACTATTTCGCCGTACAGTATTCCACTAACTTTACTCGCTGTTATGTTATTAGATCCTAATATTTCACCGTATATACCTGTTGTTCCAACAAGTTTATCTGCTATTATATCGTGAGTTGTTGTTATTTGATCATATACACCCAGTGTCCCAGTAATAGTTTGACCTTGAATGTCACCTAGAGCAGTAATAGTTTGACCTTCAATGTGACCTTGAGCAGTAATAGTAGTTTGACCTTGAATGTGACCTTGAGAAGTAATTTGACTTGCTGTAATTAAGTTGGAACCGCTTATGTTACCAAATATATAATCATCGACAACTATATTACTATATGCCTTGAGTGACGTTGTTGGGTTTGTAAGGTGGAGTGTATTTGATGTAATATTACTTTTATCCGTGACAGTTTGTAAAGTTACATTTGAAAGAAGACCACCATCACCACGATAATATTGTGCGTTTATATTCCCCGTCGTTTCTATAGCGAAAACAGATTGTGTTGGTACATTCATAACAGTTTGACCAACAGCTCCTAATGTAAATAAATTTTGTGGATTTGTATTTGCTATGGCGACGTGAGACGTTGCTTGTATATCCCCAGTGTGTATAATACCTGAAACTTGAATTTTATTTGTATTATTTCTATCTATAACGACAGAGTCTCCCGTAGTTGATAACCTATCAGTTCTTGTATTACCTACAATTCGTAAATCATCATTATCACCTACTGGACCTTTAATGAAAACTTTATCGGCTACAGATAAGGCGTGTGTTGGGAGTGTATTTGAAATACCTACGTTAGATGACGCAACCAAAGATGTAGTTGCATTGTTAAATTCAACTGTATTCGCTGTAACATTACCTACAGTAGTTGCATTTTCTAACGTAATACCACCTAACAAATCTGTAGCTACACCCGAATCTACGAGCTCTGCTGTTTGTGCGTGATACGCAAAAAAATTCGCACCTGCTAATTCTGCTACACGTACCGGTGTCACATAAAGTGAACCTGGTGTCGATGCAGATATGGGTGCATCTGACGCATTAAAAACAACCGTGTTTTCGGCCTGATTATCATTAGCATGTTTACCAAACCGGATTTTGGTAGACCGCTCGATGGTAGGTATATTTTTAACCATTTAATATAAGTAGGTATTTTTAATTGGCGTATATTAAACCCGCCATACCATTTTCTATTCTAAGAATATTGTAATTTACAGCATATATTGGATCATTTATAATCATACTTTGGCTGTGTATCTTTGCAGAGTCTAAGCGACTAAAATTGAGCGTTCCTGTCGGTTGGAGTGAGCTCGTCGAAAGACAAAAGCAGTATAAAAAAAAATCTGGTGAAGTTACGAATTGTGTGTGGTAATAGTTTTGAATTTCCATAAAATGTGGTTTCCCCCATTTATAATTACCTATATCGAGACCATTTATCTCGATCTTTATTTTATTACTCGCGGATGTTAAAGCACCTTCGGTACTTGTATCTGAACACGCTAGGTATTTAACTGGGTGGTTAAATGTAAGTTCTTGTGTAAGTTCCTGCGAAGGAATACTCTTTTGAACCTGTGTAATGAGTAGATCGTGATTTCTCGAAACTAAATTTCCGCGTTCTTCGTTATCGAGGTAATAATAATTTGAATAACACTCGACGTTATAATTACCTGCCTGTGAACCCCAATGAATACGCAATTCTACTTCATGGTACCGCAAAGCAACTATTGGTATAGCACATTGTGGACCTTCACAAAAAAAGAAACGTAAAGGGTAAAAGTATGAACGTGCACTTATACCCGGGTGCGTACCATTTGAACTCTTAGAAACATTCGTTGCGAATGTATCTATGGCTATTTTTTCCGTAAACGCCGCGTCTTGTGAATCGATAACCTGTCCACCGATAAGCAATTCGACCCTGTCGATTACATTTTCCCATAGTTGGATATCAAGCGATTTTGTGTTATCGTCTATAGTAAAGTATGTGTATCCTAATAAGTCACCTGATCTTGGAAATTTGATCGATGACATAGCGTTATTTTTCACAGCTCCCTGTATCGTTTGCTTTTCTATGGATTGTGAAAAATTAGAATGCCGTTTGAAAGTTGAGCTAAAGAATGAAATTTCTGGTTTTCCCATAATGTGCTCATCTTGAGCACCAATGGCAATAAGTTGAACAACACCAGAAGACATTTATAATAAGAAAAGGTTAAAATTATACGTGTATATCGCCCTGAAATAATTAGAAGGCTAAATTTCTTTTTTTACAAACAAATCTAAATATCAAACATGTTTCTGTTGTAAGCGCCGCAGCACCTGTTTCCTTCAATAACTCAACGGTTATTCTATCGAGTTTCTTTATTGGGTTAAAATATTGTTGAATAACTGGGTATTCGTTTTTAAAAACGAGTCGAGTTGTTCCATCTGTTACGAGAGAACCGAAAACGCCGTTTATTAAATTATCATCAGCTGTATTCAGATCTGTTTTCCCTCTTTGAGAAAAGAAAGTTCTTAATTCATCAATTTTAAGATGTACTAATTTGTGAGCTCCATCTGTACCGTTAATATGAGCGGCTGTTAATTGAACCTGAACTATATTTTCGAGGGGTTTTGGGAAGAATGAAGTAAATTTTTGTTTTTGAGAATCGTCAACAGAATCAACGATAATGGTATGATACTCGTGTTCAAAATCGGGTAAACTTGACTGACTAGTCACTAACGCCATTTATATATACTGGAGATTTTACTTCATCTTGTACCCCGCTTGTTGCTGAACAAGTTTTTGTCCATCACAAACTCCACCTCGACTATCGGAATAGTATGAGTTTCCGAGGCATGATGGCTTCGATTCAAGATCGAAAAGGGAACCTTCATTTTCGGTTTCGATTTCGATGGTCTGATAATTACTTGTTCTCATGGCGGCGAGAGCGCATAACATTAAGAAGACAATCACAATTGCCTTGAGAGTATTTTTGTTTGTGGCGTTAAGTTTCATTTGTTATCAACATACATTTTTTTTAAAGTGCGTTAAAGAATTTAGAATACTTTCAATATAAAGATTAAATGGACGGTGAGATCATACTTAATAGAAATCACACAAACGTGATGAAACTTGATGACAACGAACAAGCTCTTATGAACGAGATTGAAATCGAAATCCCAAGACCTCAGCCTGTGAAAAAACAAATGCCAAAAACTATGAAGACGCAATTTACACCACCACAAACACAAATTTTTCAGGAAGATATAGATTCGTTTGCTAATCCAAACAAACAAAATCCACCTTCGATTCCTCCACCGGAAGATCCAGTTGATTACGGTGAATACGAAGAAGAAGATCCGGGGTATGATTATACAGGTGGTGGGGGGGGTGGTATGCCTTATATGGAAGAGGAAAAACCGTCACCAGGCTACAAAACAATCGATGAAGAAAAAGCTGATCTTGTAAATAAACTCGGGCGACTTGAAAAGAAAGGGTTTACGGTAAATAAAAGGTTAAATGTATATTCACCAATTGACGAACTTAGAAACGAAGTAAAGAGAATTACGTATAGCATAGACGTTGATAAATCTTTAAAATTTTCGAGGCGTATGCTTATTGCATGTACAACCGGTCTTGAATTTTTAAACAAAAAGTATAACCCATTTGAAATTCAACTCGATGGTTGGTCGGAAAATGTAATGGAAAATGTAGACGATTACGATGAAGTTTTTGAAGAATTGTACGTGAAATATAGAACTAAAATGCACGTTGCCCCTGAGGTAAAGCTTATTATGATGCTCGGTGGGTCGGCTATGATGTTTCATTTAACCAATAGTATGTTTAAATCAGTCATGCCTAATATGAATGACGTGATTAAACAAAACCCAGGACTCGTCCAGAACATGATGTCTGCGGTACAGAACACAGTTCCTAAATCTCAACAAGGTGCGAGCGAACCATCCGTAGATGAAAATGGGAGACGAGAAATGCAAGGTCCAGGGTTTGATATCTCGAGTCTTATGGGTAATATCATGATGCCTCCACAACCACCAATGAACACAACAAGTATTAATAAACCAGACGATACGGAAATTGATATCGAAGACGATATTTCGGATATTGCCGAACCACCAACTTTTGATACGGGTAAAGAAGGTGGTGATGACGAGGTGAGAGAAGTCAAAGTTACTCAGACCAAATCAAAAAGAGGGGGTGGTAAAAAGAAAAAGACCGTTGAAATTAATTTGTAAACATAGTATAAATGATAGGGTATTGTCCTTTAGATGAAGACCCTATTGAGATACCTTCTCGGCGGCGAGAAGTTGCACCCCCGACCCCAGTCGAACCACAGGCGGCGGTGAGACCTAGACGTTCTAGATCTTTCCTCGGTGAAGACGATACGGAGTGTAACTTTGTCGTTATGTTTTTCATTGCGGGCGTAATTGCCTTAGCGGTTATGGACGCACTTCCTAATAAAAAGTGATCGACTAAACCATCTACCATCCTGCTTTTCCAGCATGGTAAATGTGATTTCGTTTTTTTAATTACTGTTTATGTACTTTTTGCCTGTTCAGGAATGACGTGTCCGTCATCGTCAGTCCAGTCTGTATCGTACATGTGTTTATCTTTTCTTTCACCTATAACTAACCAACTAACATTTGCGGTAGAAGATGCGTTTTGACACGATATTGTAAGCGTGTTTCCAGATACGGAACCTTTTACTGCATCCCAATCGGATTCGTTTGATGTAAAACATTGAACGTCTCTATTTAGTACTTCAAATGTACCACTCGTCATGTTAGAAACGGTATCTAAGTTTATAGATGCACTCCCATTCACTAGATCGACTTTACCCCTATATATGAGATCAGCTTTTGGACCTTCTATGAAAGAGTGGTAAAGATTGTGTGTATTACTCATAATTTCAAGTGGGTGATCTATTTTAAAGGAACCACTACCTTTTGATAACGTACCTGTACAGTTAATATTACCAACAACATCTAAAGGGTGAGCTGGAGATGATGTTCCTATACCAAGTTTACCGGTATAATCGATTTTCAAATTTGGATTAAATGTACAAGTTTTACCATAAATATCAATATTTTCCCAATTGATTTCCGCGACTCCCCCAGAAATCATATTTACAATAATTAAAATTCTATCGTATGGTTCGTCGTTAATGTAATCCGGTGTTCTAGTGAATATGGTATTATTACCATTATTAGCAAAACTAAGAGAACCTAAATCACCAGTATAATGTATAAGATTGTATTCTATACCATCGTTACTACCTAATACATATGCTATTCTAGGCTGACATGTTCTATCTGAACAGTATACATCTAATTTAGTGAGGAAAATTGGATCTGGTATCCGAAGTTCTATCCATTCACCTTTATATCCCGCAATTCTTTCCGATGTACCTATATATGATCCAGGATCTACTCCATTAGAATACGTGATATTGTCATTGTCACCCAATATCCATTTATGATTGGGGTCATCATCAAACGCTTTGTATGCATTTGTTACATCCCTTGATGCAGTCACTGTATATCCGGATACAGTGTTACTCGTTAATGCGAGTGTAGGATACGCTACTTCTGAATTTATTGTTATATCTCCCCACGTTGTAGATGATTTTGTTGCTCCAGCTTGACCAAATCTTACATCACTTGTGTTATTTATATAATCAAAGTTTAAACCTGTTATTTCTCTACCACGACCTATAAACCCTTGTGTAGACTTAATTTTTCCATCTACGTGTATAACTTCTGTTGGTGAACTAACATTTATACCTAACATACCAGCACCACCCGTGTTTCTGTGCATGACAGCACGTATATCTTCTAGTGTTCTATCGGTCCCCGTATTTAAATCGAACGCTATTTGTCCACCTTTTAACCGTATTCTATCTGGTCCTAATGTACCACCACCGGATGCATTTGCGTTATCTCCACCTTTAAAAAGTAATAGTTCGGTTTTTTCATAAGATTCATAAACGCGATTTTCTATAACTGACATTTCATACGAATTTTCTGATTTCGAACCACCAAGGTATATACTTTTATTACCATTACTCGAATACTCACTTGTACCTATAGATATACCAACTGTTTGAAGATTTCCATCAAACGTTACGTTACCTTTAATCACCATAGACTGATTGATGATGTATACCCAAGTATTTGACGTACCTGTAGAAACCTGACCATTCGAACCAGCTATGTATGTAGTTGCACCTCCTATATATGTTATATGAGGTACAGAAAAAGAATTTGGTCGAGAAGGGTCGGGAAATGGGGCGGAGTACGTGGAAATGGGAGTAATGTCCTTAGAGAAATGGTGTTCGTCTTTTCCTATAGCTATCATTTCACTTTCACCATCAACGGATATAGATTCACCTAACCGGTGTTTACTATTACCATTAACCCAAGTTTCAATTTCAACAGTTTCATTCGGAAAACTTACCCATTGATATCCATCAAAATCGAATGTAACAACATTACCTTTACTATCATAACTTGGGGCGCCAGCAATTATACGCCTACCTGAACCACCAAAACGTGTACACCATCCAATCAACATATAACTTTGGGATACAGTTACATGTTTACCATTTTCCCCTAATTCTTTCCACTCGGCATTAGTCTGATCCCAATCAAGTGTGTATATTCTTCCCGACATGGCTCGAGGAGTCGTGTTTGATGTACCGTAATTTCCGGGAGCACCTGCTAATATACGCGTACCCGCCCTGTTTATATCCACAGATGTGCCAAGTGCATCTAACCATCTAACTTTCGACGGATTTGTATCATTTGTCAAACCTATACCAGTTGTACCTATAACAGATGTCATAGAAACGTTACTGGTCCAAGTCGTACCACCAGATAAAACAGTAACATTATCGTAAACGTGCGCATTACCGGTATATGGAAATGAGTTAGTTGGCAAACTGAGTCCTCCTTGTAATTGATGGTCGACACTCCATATACTTCTTATTGATGGTTCACCTACGATTATCTTATGTCCTACATTTGTTATACCTAGGGAATACCCAAAATGGAAATTTTTCCATGTTGCGGGTGTGTTAGTTAATAAAGTTCCCGAAGGTGAATTTAAGGTCTGTTGTAAAGTATAGTTTGATCCATCCCACTTGTATATATAAACTCTACCTTCAGATACGGGTTTATGGTTAAATTCAATATTACCACCTGTGTTTGGATCTACTGTGTTATAGAAAGGTGCACCAACAACTAATATGTTACCATCTTTTTGGGATAAAGCGACAGAGTGTCCAAACCCTCCCTGTTGTGATACCACTGAACCTCTCTGGGTCCATCCATTACCAGTACTATCCTTTGTAAATACGTAAGCATAACCATCAATATTCGATACAGATCCAAACCATGTCCCTGGAGCACCTACAGCTACCATATCTGCATTATCCGTTCCGTCAAGAGATCTACCAAAATCTTCACTAATTCCATCTAGGGTGAAAGTAAAGTTAGGTATAGTCACATGTTCATTTTGGAATCCAATGGTAGTTGTTCTTCTTGTAATTACAAGTGCAAAATATGTATACGTGGTAGAGATTGTAAGATTATCTGTAATATCATCACCAAGATTCCACCCAGATGGAATTGTAAAATTTCCTAAATTCGTCCAGTTTGTATCATCGTTACTCCCTAATATAGTCCAGTCATGTGGTACATTAGACTCACTTTGATAAGGCCAAGGGACGGTATTAAGTTTAAAACCAGTAGGCTGAATTGGAGTTGATGTTTGCAATTTTAACCATTCACCGCTTTTACCTCCTAAACTAGTCGAACCAGTATATGTACCACTGGGTAGACTTTGGCTATTGATTGTTGGATATCCTGTTTCAATTGTATAAAAGTTACCATTTAATGTATGAGTATCACCAAAAGCATATTCTGGGTTAGCTCTGCCACTTGCATTACTAACAGATGTAGTTGCAGTATATGTTATACCATCCATCATTGCCCGGGGGGTTTGAAACATCGTCGTCGGTGGGTAAGAAACGGGGGGGTACCTACGTGCTGAATTACCTAAAATAGTATCTTCGTGGTACCAAAGTTTTGACGTTTCGTTATAAACGTATACGTTACACGAATTATCCAGTGGTTGTCCTGTAAAAATTCTCTGAATTATACCCTTTTTACCTCGTGACAATTTAGATGCGGTAGGTACCCAATATTTTGAAGTGACGCCATCGAACAATTCTCTAACATATACTCCACTGTTCTTAGCCGTATTTGTTTGGTTATTCGAAGGGCTGTAATGAAAGGACATTATACTGTAGTTTACTTACATTAATTTTATACTTATATGTCCCAAATTTCAGAATTAACTTCAACTGTTGAAAGAGTTATAGTTTTACTTGCTTCGGCTGTTATACTTGCTGCTGTAACATTTGTCAAATTCGCACCATCACCTCTGAATGAAGTTGCATTTACTATACCGTTAACATCTAATGGGTACGCTGGGTTTGTAGTTCCAATACCAACATTACCACCACTCCTATAAATGTCCGATCCCGACGTTGTCCAAGGACTTGAACCACTTACGGTTGACCAAGACATTGCACCCCCACCACTCGATGTAAGTACTTGTCCACTCGTCCCTGTGGAACCATTTGTACGTAAACCACCTGATATATTCATACCACCTAATAATGACATTCCTTCATTGGGTGGTCCTTCGTTGTATAAATCGGCAGCACTGTTATAATCTGGTATAGATGCCCTTTCAAAAATATCCGTACCATCTTGTGCGATATAAATTTTAACATTACCAATAAGGTGACCATACATACCATCACCACCTAAAGTGTGACCAGATGATGCTTGATTAACTACACCCAAATAAAAAGATCCTGGGAAACGCCCATTCATATCTCTATTTGTCTCGTTAGCGGTTAAAGATTGTGATACACCGTTTATCCATAATTGTGTAGTTGCTGAACCTTGGGTGGCGCCATTTCCAGCTGTATTATCTACTTTAACACATACGTGGTACCATACATTTTGATTAAACGTATAATTTACAGTATAGTCAGATTCTACGGTTGCGTAAAGAGGGCTTGAGGTACCTAGAGAATACTGGATTTTGAATCCTGTATCTGTAATTTTATGACCGTATCCAAACGCAGTATCTCTATAAGCAGTGAATACCAATTTCCCATTCGTCCCAAATGTACTTTGTGCATAATCTTTTAACATAAACCAGTACGAGACTGTATACACACCACCTAAAGAGTTCGTAACAGTCCCTGTAATGGTATCTCGTGCTTCATGAATAAATCCCTGTGCATACGATGTACTTGTTCCAAAATATAATCCTTTATTTATATCATCGTACGTAACTGTATTGTATAATCTCATACGGTCTCCGAATGGACCGTTTGTTAAGTGACCATCATTCTCATTAAACAAAGGGTTACGCTTCTTAATATCACATATTACGTAAGGTACATTTGTAGTATTTGTATCTTGAATACAATCTTTCGTCATGGTATTAAAACAAGACGATAAACCATCCGTAATTACATTTGAAGATATTGGATCGTTTATGTAAAGTTTACCGTTTTGTATACTCTGTGTACCATCTATAACCAGTCTATGGTTTATGAGAGGTGGTGCTTGTGCATTTGCATTTGCATTTTGTTTATTATAATAATCAGATTCTGGGGTCGACCACCCTTCACCTAAATTAAAATTTTCCTTTATGATATGATCTGCATATTCGGGTACACCTATACCTATATTTCCTATACCCGTTAAAGTTAATCGAGAATAAACCGCAGAAGCTTCTTTAAGAAGTCTAGAATACGCTTCAGCTTCCCTTCCAGTTTGATCTACGTATTGAACGGTGTTATAATTTTCAAATGTTAGACCTTCTAAAATAACAGTCGGTGATTTAACACGTATTCTATCAGGACCCTTTGAATTAAGTCCTCGAACGTGTCCGGATTTAAACAACACGAGTTCGGATAAATTATCATCACCAGTATATTGTGATGTGTTTATGATTTGTGTCTTAAAAATACTGTGTTCATCTCGATTATTCTCAAAATTTATATACCCGGGAATTGTTGAATCGTTATCTATGTATGTTTTATCACCACCTACACTCAAAAAACGCGCTTTTAAATCACCACCTACCGTCGTTGTTCCTAAAATTTTTATTGTAGGTGCGAATCTTGTAAACGAAAAAATTGTTGAACCAAAATACGAGCTAGCATTAATACCTGTTGTTCGAGTCTCGTTAGCCCCTAATTGATAATCACTTTTCGAAAGTTTTGTAGAAAATAAAACAAATTCACCACTTTTTGATATAGATGTAGGTAATCCACCTACAGAGTATTGATTAAATGATTCGCTATAATTTGTAAAGTAAAGACCATTCCAATCTAATATACAAAAACTCGTGGTTTCGTGATTTGTCGTATCCCATTGGGAAAGAGTCCAAAAATACCCCTTTTCTATATGCGTGTTCCCCGTAACTATACGCGTTCCGTCGTGTTGCATAAATAAATAACTACCAAACGCATCTTTTTCACCTGTAATTGCTTTACCTGTTAACCAGTTATAAGATGTATTATTTATCCACTCGGCTGCAAAAAAACACCTTCTATTAGGTGCAGAAACTGCTATAAAAGTACCGTCTTTGTTTATAGCTACACTATACCCAAAAGCTGGATTAAGAAGTGTTTTAGTACCACCAGATTCAAGGGAAGTATTAGTAACACTTTTTATAGTTGTATTTGTCTCTTGAGTATATTCTACGTAGGCAGGACAATCCGTATAATCGAATGGAAGTGTTCTTTGTGTCCACGTACTCGCGTTTGAAGGATCTTTTGCGTATACGTGTGCTATACCATTACCATACCCACTAGTGGTATTCGGTGGGTAATAATTACCTGGTCCACCGGCTATAACAACTTGACCATCCCCAGAAAGTTTACACGAAAAACCAAAGTTGTCTGTGTGTGTTATAGTTTTTAAAAGTGTAGCCGAAGACCCATTTGTCCAAGACCATAACTCGATTTTGTGATCACCGGGTCTACCAACAACAAATAACGAATCATCGTCGCACGCCACGTCTACATCTGAACCGTAATGTATGGTACCAGAATCAGAAGTTCCTAGGTAACTATTACTATTCCACCCGGATGAACGTTGAGTCCATAATGTTCTAGCTTTATTTTGTGCATCAAATACATAAGCCCTATTATCTCCCGGTGCACCAACTATAATAGTATCCCCTGTTGAATCCATAGCAATTTTAAATCCAAATAAACTACCTGAGTTTCCGGGATTTGAAATAGAAGTTGCGTATTTAGTTGAGAATATATTACTTGTATAAACTACAACATTATCCTCTGAACCTATAGCAAAAACTGTACCCTTATTATTCTGACACGAAGATCTACCAAATTTACTTTTACCAATAGCGTTTGCATCTGTTAAATTATCATAATGTTCTGGATTAAGTTGTTTAACTAATTCCTGTGTAGACATTTTACTAATATAAGAAACTAATTAAAAAATGAAAATTAATCTGGGTCCCCGTTTGCGGATACTTTAAGACTTGACTGCTGACCAAAATTTATAATCGTTTGACTTGTTTCGCTTGTAATATTAATACCAGTTATATTACCTCCGTTTCCTCTAAAACCACCTTCTGATGTAGTGCGTATATCACCGTTAACATCCAACTTATACTGAGGTGTACTAGTATTTATACCAACATTACCAGTATTGTAATATATAAACGTACTACCACTTGGCTGTGTCCAGTAACCTGACCCTCCAACACCACCGCTATCTGTACCCCATACTGGAACACCGTTTGCATCCGCTTTAATAACTTGTCCAACTGTACCTAAAGCTGTACTTACTAATTTACCGGAAGTTGAATCGTAATATATAACACCTTTATTTGTAAAAGTAGAATCTACAAATCCACCCGTACCCGCGGTAAATTTGGTCGCTTTAAGTTCAGCTGTACTCGGGTTAATCGTTAAGTTTGTATTTGTTTTAACATTATTACCAATTATAAAAGCAATTTTTTGATCTGTACTTGTTGTTGTGTCACTCGCGTTTGCTATTGAACCTGCTTTACCACTTGTATCTACGGTACCGGCTATGTCTACCCCGGGTAATTGAATATTTGCCGATCCATCAAACGAAACACCTCCAATGTTTACTGTAGCTGCTAATTTAGTCGCAGTCGCAGCATTACCACTTGTATTTACGGTACCAGCTATGTCTACACCGGGCAATTGAATAGCTCCCGATCCATCAAACGAAACACCTCCAATGTTTACTGCAGATTCTAATTTAGTCGCAGTCGCAGCATTCCCACTTGTATCTACGGTACCTGTTGTATTTACCCCGGGCAAGTCTATAGCTGCTGATCCATCAAAAGAAACACCCCCAATGTTTACTGCAGATTCTAATTTAGTCGCAGTCGCAGCATTCCCACTTGTATCTACGGTACCTGTTGTATTTACCCCGGGTAAGTCTATAGCTGCTGATCCATCAAAAGAAACACCTCCAATATTTATTGGTGTTGTTAATTTAGCCGCCGATCCGGACCACGTGGTAGATGTTAACGAACCCGTAGTACCACCAGTAGTTCCTACAATTACTTCTTGGACCCTAATATCACCTGAAGCGTCTCTTGCAACCAATTTACCTCCTGTATTTGACTCGGTAGCATCTGCTGAAATTGTTGTATTACCCGCACCGGTGTGACCACCGGTTGGGGGATCACCAGTTGCATTTGCACCCGTTAAACCAAACCCTGTAAAGAGCTGACCAGGTGTCGCGGAACCTACACTGGATACATCGCCCCATGTGGGAAAACTACCATTACCTGTTGATTTTAAAAAGTATCCAGATGAACCAGCTGAAAGTTTATGTAAAGTGGGTGTTCCAGTATTGTTTGGGTCGTTAGCCACGAGTATTTCACCGACGTTATAAGATGTATGACCCGTTCCGCCTTTATCGGATTCAACGGTCCCCGTTCGTATCTCATTACCTTCAATCGTTACTTTACCTGCACTCGAACGTGCTATTGTGGTATCTGATGCGTTTCCTAGTTCTATAGCTGTAAACTGGGGTGTTGAACCTGGACCAATCCCAAGAGCTGTTGCAGCCGCTGAAGCGGTTGTAGCACCCGTCCCCCCTTTTGAAATAGCAACTGGTCCAGAAAGGTTACTTGGGTCTAGTACACTTAGACCTGTAGTTACACCCGTCCCCCCTTTTAAAATAGAAACTGGTCCAGAAAGGTTACCTGGGTCTAGTACACTTAGACCTGTAGTTACACCTGTACCTCCGCGTGCAGTATCAACTGTTCCACTCGTAAGGTTCGTTGCGTTTAGTACACTTAGACCCGTTGTTACACCCGTTCCTCCACGTGCAGTATCAACTGTTCCACTCGTAAGATTCGTTGCATTTAGTACACTTAGACCTGTAGTTACACCCGTTCCCCCACGCGCAGTAGCAACTGCTCCACTCGTAAGATTCGTTGCGTTTAGTACACTTAGACCTGTAGTTACACCCGTCCCACCTTTTGAAATATCAACTGGTCCAGAAAGGTTACTCGGGTTTAGTACACTTAGACCCGTTGTTACACCCGTTCCTCCACGTGCAGTATCAACTGTTCCACTCGTAAGATTCGTTGCATTTAGTACACTTAGACCTGTAGTTACACCCGTTCCTCCCAGTGCGGTAGCAACTGTTCCACTCGTAAGATTCGTTGCGTTCAGTACACTTAGACCTGTTGTTACACCTGTACCTCCTCGTGCAGTAGCAACTGTTCCACTCGTAATATTACCAGCGTTTAGTACACTTAGACCTGTAGTTACACCTGTCCCACCATCAGAAGCGTTTAATACACCTGTTATTGACGAATCGTCTAGTTTAAGTGCAAGTTTACCACTTTCTATAGCTAATCCTCCGTTTGTTTTTGTATCCACGGATAATGAATGATCTATGGTTTCACCGGTTGTTGCACCTGTACTTGCAATACCGTTACCCCCCGTAATCGTGGCAACGTAATTTCCGGACGTTTCTGTTCCTAAAGCGACGTCATCCGTTCTAACGATTTTACCTTCTATGGCTATGACACCCGCACTCGATCTCGTGATCGTTGTATCTGATGCGTGACCTATATTAACTCCCATGAACTGGGGAGAATCACTCGTTCCTAGTCCTAAATTATCTGCAGCTGTAGATGCAGATGTAGCACCTGTCCCACCTCTCACCAACGCAACTGTTCCGGATGTAATATTACTACCATCTAGAGCAGTGAGACCTGTAGTTACACCCGTGCCTCCTCGAGCTACTTGTAGTATTCCGGAACTTGCATTTGTGACATTTAAACCTGTTAAACTTGAACCACTCCCTATAAAAGAAGGTGCGGTGATATTTCCCGATGCGTTTATAGCACCGGATGTTGTTAAAGATGTTCCTGTATTTGTAATAATGATCTCGTTTGTTGTTTGGTTATCTTGATTTGTAACTTGTTGTAGATTTCCGACTACTCCGTCGGAACCTGATATACCTGTTAAAGCACTTCCGTCGCCTCTAAATTTGGCACCAGATATGAGATTTATATCTATGGTAGCTACGTTACTATTTTCCAGGGCTTCCTGGAGTGTGGATGCAGTTCCGCCTCCACCTCCGCCCCTGTACTTTTGTACATTTCGACCTGTTTCACAACAACCGGGCATTCTTACAAATAAGAATGATTATAATTTAGATGTTAATGAAACACTCACCTTTTTTAAATGGTGTTTCATCTTCATTTTTTTGTGAATTTAAAATTGGTATATGAAATCCACCTTGTTTATACACTTTTAAACGTTTTTTATACATGGCATGACATATCGACCATTGGTCGAATATATCATAAATGTGTGGATTATTCTTCTTACCTTTCGTTTCGCGCATGATTCTTCCTATAGATTGAACGATATCCGATTTGGGTGTCGCCAAAATAACTGTATCGAGGGTAGGTATGTCAAGACCTTCATGTGCTTGACTAAACGTTGCAAATATGATTTGTTTTTTACTCGATTCTGTTAAGTCGGCTTCTTTCATACCACCCATGTATAAACCCGACGTTTTCTTAAAACTTTGGTGCATGACTTCACAATGATGACGACGATCACTTAAAACGAGAACTTGACGTGTTGTTTTTACTATATCTTTTACGAGTTTTAGAATAACTATATTTCTCCCTCGATCTTCGGTAAGCTCTGTAATCATGGTCGCGAGTGACAATTTACCAAAACGCGTACACGGTGGTGGGTCTTGAAATCTATCACACTTATATTCTATCGGAAAAACCTCGACTTGTTCCTGATTTTTACGTTCGGCTTCAAAAAATGTTGGTCCCATAAACCAGTGTAAAACTTTCGTCAGACCATCTTTTCGGGTCGGTGTCGCCGATAACCCAAAAATGTGTTTCGGGCACATTTTGAATAGAGATTGTGAAAAGACTTTTGCACATATATGATGAGCTTCGTCAACAATGAGTGTACCTATCGAATCAAAATCACTAAATGAATACTCTTTGAGTGATAAAGATTGGAGCATTGCAATTACAAAATCACACTCCGTTTCTTTTTTATCCTGTTGTACTATTCCTATAGAAGCACCTGGACAAAACTGTTGAATACGTTCGCGCCATTGATTTGCTAAGAATTCTTTATGGACAACAATCATGGTCCGGTATCCTAATTTACACGCTATAGCCAAGGATACTGTCGTCTTCCCAAAGCCACAAGGAAGTGAAAGTACGCCGTGTCCGGCTTTGAGCGCTGCACCCAAAGCATCGTTTTGATGTGTTTCGTCACGTAATTTTCCATTAAACTTACATGATATTTTAACTGGTTCGGGACGACGATCTTCTTTCGGGGGTCCAAATTTATCTTCTCCATAAAACCGAGGAACACATATACCCGATTTTGTTTTTCTGAATACTTTAAAAGGTGGTGGTGGGAATCCAAATTCTGTGTTTACTACGGCACGAACCGTAAGTTCTTTTTTTACATCATTCGAATCATCTGTTATATACCCTGAACGTGTGAGACTCATTTAAATAGTATTAGTTTAAAAACTTTATATACTTCAATACCCATGAATAGCCACTGTGTTCGTGAGTGTTCCAAACACCATTAAATTGTATTTCGATTAAAACACGGTCACCTCTTTCCATTGATTGAACAGGTTTATCGCCCTCCACATTACACATGACTCTACGGTATCTAAAGGGTACTTTTAGTTTCAGAACGTTTCCTTCAAGTGGGTTATCAACCTTATTTTTGTAGAGTATGACGTTTGATTTCCGTTCGTGCGATTTTTCGACGTATTCTCTAAATTTATCGGGTACGGTAACTCTGATATACTTTTTATCATTATACTCGTACATAGGTTCGTAGACATTTGCTTGTATAGTTAACATTTATAAGTATAATAGTTTAAAAACTATAAGTATTTTTTTTGTATGTAGTTATTAAGATGGCGCTATGTGCGTTAAATATAACTCCTAAATTAAATTTACCATCTAAACATAAATCTAAAACATGGAAGTTTGCAGGTGAATTTTTAATACGAAAACAGTTTCAAAAAGACCAGGTAAAATTTGGTTCATGGACTCGTGATCAACTCGTCGAACTTGGACCTACTTTTATAAAATTGGGTCAAATTGCATCTTCACGAGTTGATTTGTATCCATTAGAATTTACCAGGGAATTGGAATCTTTACAGGATAACGTACCTCCGATAGAAGAGAAAAAAATTATAGACATGATAGAAACGCACGTAAATTCTGGTACATTTTCATATTTTGAAAACGAACCTTTTAAATCTGCAAGTATAGGACAAGTTCACAAAGCAACTTTACAAACGGGTGAGAATGTTGTTGTTAAACTTAGACGTCCTCAAATATACGAAACAATGAAAAGTGATACGGATAATATTAAAGATATAGTTAATTTACTCGAGAAAATTGGTATAGATACAGGTACAAATACAGGATATGTTCTAGATGAATCTATAGATTACTTATTAGCTGAAACTGATTACGAAAAAGAAACTTTGAATGCTAAAAAATTTAGAAAATCTTTAAAAAATGTGAAATGGATGAAGATACCTAAAGTTTATATGGAACTCTGTACACCCGATATGATTGTTATGGAATATATAGCTTCCGAAAAACTTAACGATATAACAGATCCAAATGTTAATCGTAAGAAAGTTTGTGAAGCTCTTATAAACTCTTACGTAATCCAGACGATGGATAAGGGTTTTTTTCACGCTGATCCACACCCCGGTAATTTGGGGTTTTCAAGTGACGGAAAACTTGTTTTCTATGATTTTGGTCTCGTTATTGATATTTCCGATGAAATGCGTCAGGGGTTTAATGAACTATTTATACACATAATAAATAAGGATACAAAGGGTATAGTTAATGTACTTATTCGTTTAGAAGTTATTTTACCTACAACATCAGATACCAGTGACATAGAACTCTTTTTTAAAACGACACTTAACTATTTAGAAACGCTCGATGGTAAAAATCTTAAGAATGAAATATTACAAGATGACAATCTTTTAAAATTAGCACAAGAAAAACCTTTTATAATACCAACTGCATTTGTATATCTGGCTAAAACTTTCTCAACGATAGAAGGAACGTGTATAAAACTTGACCGCGATTTTACATATATCGAATATCTTGAACCTATATTAAGAGAACAGGTTTCTGATGCTATAGATATAGGAAGTATGTTTTCAACCGCTACTGAGATGCCTAGTCGTATAAAGAATATAAGTACAGCCCTTTTGGGTATGGAAAAATCGCGCGCTTCCATGAAAAGATCTATGGAAAAATCACGAAAAGAAATGAGGTACGTGCAATACAGTGTTTTATTAGCTGTATTTGCAGGTAACTTGTTGGAAAATTATAAAGAACTTTCTGCATTTTTAACTTTAATAAGTCTTGATTTAGCAGTTAGGGCTTTTCGTAAAAATCGATAGCTGTTGTTTCCGGTGATGCTTTTTCAGATGCTTTTTTATCGTTGAAAAATTCCTTATGTTTTTCAAATAAACTTTTTGTTTTTTCGACTTCATCTTTAGCGATATCTTTTAATTTATCTTTTATAGAATCAACTTCACCGTCTCTTTGTTTACGAAGTTTTTTACCAAACTTCTTAAATTTTTTTTGCGTTGAAGCAAACGTTGTGGTTACTGTGGAAAGTGAAAACATTATATTACTTATTATTCGGTAACATTTTTATTTTTCTTGTTATAGTATAAGTATGTTAACGGATAGTGATATTCGTAAAAAGATTACACAGGTACGTAAAACTCGGGGTCAAATATACGCACCTCTTAAATATTTCAGGGGACTTTCTTCCCTGAAAGAAGTTGAAACGCGGTATAAAAAGATGTTAAAAAAAGATTACAGACCATTTAAAACCGATAAGAAAGTGGTTACGAAAACGTCTAGCTACACAGCAAAGTTTCGTAAAAAATACCCCGGTATAACAAAACTCAAAGATATATCTAAAGTGACGGGTATACCTTTACGAACTCTTAAAACAGTCTACGACCGTGGATTAGCCGCTTGGCGAACGGGACACCGACCAGGTGCGAGTCCACAAGCGTGGGCGTATGCGCGCGTACACAGTTTTGTTGTTAAGGGAAAGACGTATTATACAGCCGATAAGAATTTACGTTAAAAAATTCTCACGTTATACAAATGGTTGTTAAATCTCAATTAACACAAAATATTAAAAATAACAAAAATAGATACGAGACTCGTCAGATGCATATAAAAAATATAAAAGAAAAATTAAGAAAATTCGGAAAACCTGGTCAAAATATGATTAATCACTTTGGAAAAAGAGTTTCCGAGTTTACTAATACTAATATAAAAGAATTACATAATAAAAATACGGTAACTGGGATGGTTAATGTTATTAAAAGGGTATTAAAAATCGAAAATGTAAAAAATAAATCAAATAATAATAGTAATAGCGGTAGTACTAGTTCTAAGTCTAGTCCTATAAATATACCTACAAGAAGTCGTTAGATATAAAGATATAATACTATTATATATAATGGAAATTACTGTTGAACGATTTAATAACGGTAAGTATAACTTAAATACGATATCAAATGATCAGTATATAGGTAACACATTAAAACAGGGGTACGAGTGGGATGGTTGGATGCGATACGATGTGGAAAAATATTATAAACCTGGTACGGATATTATTGATATAGGTGCTAATATAGGGTATAATACACTCATGTTTTCCGATTACGGACCAGTTGTTTCATTCGAACCAGTTTTCTTTGAGATTGCTAATTTAAACTTAAAATCAAACGATTTAAAAAACAAAGTATCCATGAACCCGTGTGCATTATCAGATACGATCGGTGAAAAGATTGAAATGTATATTCCTAAACCCGTTGAAAACGATATGATAAACTATGGTGGTACCACAATGTTTCCGAACGAACATCACGATATGAATAGTACGATTACCGCAATTACGGATACTCTTGATAACGTGTATAAAGGTACTCCTTCTTTAATCAAAATGGATGTTGAAGGTGCAGAGATGAATGTTTTACGTGGTTCTATTAGTATACTAAAAAAACATAAACCGGTATTATTAATTGAAATAGGTGATTATGAAAAGAGTAAAATACCCGATTTTCTGAGAGACGAGGTTGGGTATGTGTGCACACCCGAATCTCGACCGGAATGTATGTATTTATTTGTTTAAATCGTGTACTAAATCGTCTATATTTTTATAGTACCGCTTTAGATCTTTCATAAACCTTTTACTTTTTTCAAGATCTTCATCTTTCTTTCTATTTTTATAAATATAAGCTAAATTTGATTTTGAGTATCGGGTTCGTTTTTGGTTCTCGTTAGGTTTTCTTGGAACGAGTTTTTTATCCTTTTTCGAAACGCTTTGCATGGGTTCAATGCGTTTCGTAAAACTAATAGCTTGCATGACCGTATCGGCAAGATCGTCTTTTTTCTTGGATTCGTTGAATATTGGTATCCAATGTGCATTAACTGTATTGTTCCAAATGAATTGTTGACACCTTTCTATCGACGCTTTTTTACGTTTATTATACATAACTTTACCCGGTCCTGCAAAGTCGGGTATTTTGAAACGTGCATCGTAAATGATCGTTTCGGCTTTAGGGTTCCGAATAATAAAGTAAGCGTGTAAAAAATGTTCAACCATTTTCATTTTCCTATTTTTATCGGGTTGTTTCTCGATAAGAACCGTATCTGCTTTTAAAATCCACTTTTTTTCATCTAAATGGTTTCGTAGCGAAACGAATAAGCCGTCTTTATGTTCAGGGGGTACTCCGGAAACATCCCACTGAACAATAAGATTGGACGTTTCATCGAGCATACACATCGCAAGGTTGCGTATACCGACGTCTATACTTAAAATCATTAATATAAAGAAAATTTATATCTTTAAATACCTATATATATTTGCTCGATGCTTTATTCATGGCACCTTGTCCCGCTGGTGACATGGCAACGATAGCTACCGATAACATTACCATAACAATACCAATAACGGATGCAATTGCACTCGCCATCATTGGACCTGTTGCCGCACTAATCATTTCGGCAAAGCCACCGGCTTTACTTTTTACTTCGGCATCGAGTGTTGCAACCATACCACTGGTAACCTTATTTTCAATCAAGGCATCCGTGAGTGCTTCTTGAACCGATTTAGCTGCTAAAGAAGCCGTTAAGTTTTGTGTTCGGTCAAATGGTTTACCCATACAATCTAAATCACCGCCAATGTTTATCGTATCGCTTTGGATACTAACTTGTTCCATTATCAGTTCTGTTAAATTTTCTGTTGTAATCGTTGTATCAACAATATTCTGGATTTCCATATTCACGCTTTGTTGTAAATTCTGTTTATCCCCAATTTGCATATTACCAGCCTGTGTTGATTTTTCCATAGCTGCAGATGCACCTGCTTGCATTTCTGCGGAAATTTCATTTTTCATTGCTAATATAGTATTAGGTATCTGTTCAACATCTGCCTGCATATCCGCATCGAGTTTTTGTGACGATGTATAAGGACAATCGATCATTGACCCACCTATATTTAGGGTCATTTTTTGAATATTTGTTTGCGAACCGGAGACTTTTTGTGTATTTTTTGTAACTTGGTTGTAAATGGATTTATTTACAGCACTCAAATTAAATGTTTGCTCGATAGTTTGACTTCCGCCTCCACCCATGTTTATAGTTGCCTGAGAAAAAAATAAAATGTAATAATAATAAAGTATGATAGACGAATCGAGAACTAGTTGTCATAGTCGAAGATGTGTTTCATGTTCATATAAAAAAGAGGATCCATATGATTTACCGGACGTCTTAAAAGTTCCAGAAGGTGAAGATAAAACAAACAAGGATAAATTTTATGCTGAAAATGTTGATTGGTCCCGCGTATACGGTAAAAAATTCAAATCAGCTGGAACAAACGATTGGGGTGAACTAGTAAAAGATTACTCGAACAACGCGAGTAGTCAATCTGCAATGAAATCTACTATTGATGGTTATTTAGCAAGTAATACTGTAAACACTTTATCTTGTCAGGACAGAGATTGTCTAAACTGCAAAGCCAGTAGACCAGACATTGGTGGGAATTGTTGGCTCGGAGAAGATTATAATCAGCAGGTTTGTATAAATGATTGGGCGGGAAAAGCCCTCAATAAGTGTAACGAGGGTGATGAGTCTGGTTATACAGATGATTGGACTACTGATGAAAAATGTGGTTGTTTCGAGATGGCAAAGACACATAACGGTGCAGATATAACATCTGAACTTTTAACGGGTTTATACGCAATGGAAAATTGTAGTAATGGGTTTAAGTGGGGTGAAATGGCGGATAATTTCTGTGCGAAACCAGAAAACTTTAAAGCGAGTATTGGTAATGGTATGTGTAAGGACAGAAACCCGGATGCTCGAAAAGAGTATTGTAAACTTGAGGATAATATAGTAACAGATACTGATAATTGTTCTAAAGACAAGCTCGGTGAAGATGATTATAACGACGTGGGTATTTCGTATTGTAAACGAGACGGTGAAGATGCAAAACAAGGTGGTATGCGACAAGATTGGTGTAAATGTTACAATTTAGATACCGGTGTGTGTGAAACGAATTTAGACGCGGCTGGGTGTCGAACTGCGCGAAACAATGTAGAAAGTCAAAAAAAATTCTTTAGTGCCGAAGAATATGACATTTTGCGTCAAAATATGGTGTGTCGACCGGGAACGTGTTCGAATGGGTTTTTACCAAAAAATTATCAAGATCAGTGTAAACCAACGTATAGAATATGTGGAGAAGACGTTGATATAGGTCTTCTCTCAAATGCACAACTTTTAGTAAAGTGTCACTCTGGCGAAGAGGACCTCCCTGATTTTATGAGAACGGGTGAAAGTTTGGGTAGATCGAGGTACGAACGTAATAAAAATAGAAAACGTGAACCACCCTTTGACCAAGGGGTACTTAGTAAGACACCAATCAAATCATGGCCTAGACGATGGAGTACGGATGATGAAGATGCGAAGTATATAGTTGGTTATACTATAACTTCAATAGCTTCGTGTTTGTTATGTGCAGGTGGACTTTTTATGGTGATGGGGAAAAATAAAATGTAAGTGGATATTAGTATGTCTAATATAACAAAAGATGAACATTTAGCCAAAATGGTAACTTGTGTGGAAGGTAAAAGGATTAAAAATGATAATGAAGAAACAGATGAAAACTTCTGTCGACACACGTCTCCCGAATTAGGTGGGTACAATAAATATTTTTACCATTTGTTGGGTCAAAAGTATTGTAATAGAAGTGATCTCGGTGACAACCTCGGTATGAATGACGAATGGTGTAGTTGTTATAACATAATGGCAAATAAGTGTGATGCTAAACCAGATTTACCAGGGTGTAGTGAAACAAAAACTGTTTGGAGTGATATGAATACACACTTATCCGAAAAGGATAAGGCACAGTTCGAAGGTATGCGTCAATGTATTGGTAATTCGTGCGTTGGTTTCAAGTATAGACCGGAAAATTATAACGCGAACTGTGATAGAAACGTACTAATATGTAATTCTAGTTTTGACGTAGGTGGTAATATAATAGGGAGTAATGTATCTATAAACCAAAATTGTCAAATTAAGAGTGATCAAGTACCTGATCCTGTTATTACGAGTTCGAGTGAAATAGCTAAAGAAACGTTCGTCGAAAAGATATTCAAGTTTGAAGAAGATAAGGAAAAAAGTCTCGTTCAAAAAACATATTTTAGGTACATATCAACACTTTCGTCCATGTTATGTATGGGTATTGGTGGGTTCATGGTAGTTAGTGTTGTTTAAATAAAATATTTATACATAGAAATGGCGACGTGTGAAAATCAATGGACCTATGACAGTTCTGTAATACCTCACGTGGTTTCGGGTGAGTGTCAAACAGAATATTTTGATGCCAATGCCATGAAATATTGTGATTCGTCAGAAGGTATGCAAAACGATTGGTGTGCGTGTTATAATACAATGGTAGAAGGTCGGTGTGATACCAATCCGAATATACCAGGGTGTAATGAAACGTTAGACCTCGCAAATAAATTAAAAGATAATTTAACTAGTGAACAAAGAAAACAACTCGATGGTATGCGTCCGTGTTGGAAAAGTGTGTGTGCGGGTAATCGATACATACCAGGTATATGGGATAAAAACTGTAACAAATCGGTTGTTATATGTAATAGTGAATTTAAAGTCGGTGGTGCAATTTTAGGGAGTAACGTAAAAGTTAACCAACACTGTAACGATGAAAACACCGAAGGAAATCCATTATCAACTACTATAGGTACGACTGATTATACACCAGGTGAGGCTGACGATAAAGAAAAGGAAAGAAAGGTATCGGAAAATATCGAAAAAGTATTTAAATTTGATGAAGATAAAGATAAAAAAATATACGAAAAACGGTACATACAAATAATGTTAATTATTTTGGTAATAGTATTTGTATCTTTACTCGGACTCGGTGTAATCGTTTTATAAAAATAACATTTTTTATTACAAATAATATATAATCTATAGTAATAAACAATGGGAGGCGGTTGTAGCCGTGAAGATCACCCCGACGGTGGTTATGTTTTTAATCACAAAAGTGAAAAAGCAGCTTTTAATGCAGCTGCACACCCAATGGAACACCATGCTTCTGGTGGATCTACGATAAACGCTTCGTTTCCGTATATTAAAGGTCGAAAAATGGAAATGGATGGATCTGCTCTAAGGACGAGTACTGATTGTGATGGTTGGGGTCCTAATGAAATAGATTCGATTTTTATGCATACAGAAAATTTTACCGCCGATCGTGCCGTTCTTTATCTTACGGGTCTGGGTAAAGATGGTAAAGAAACCATGATACTTACACCTAATTTTGGTCGTGGGTGGAAAAATATAATTCCATTTAATTTCTTTAATAATTATTACATAAAAAAAGAACATTTTGCCGCGGAACCAACAGATGATCAAGTATATATAGATAAGTATATACCTACTACGACCGAACACAGTTTTTATGACTTTGATTTTGTGAGTAATAAAGGAAAAATTATAGAAAAATATTGTCCAGAGGCGATTGAAAGTAAATCTGGATGGATAAAAACGGATACTTTTAGGTTTATATACGATAGACAGGCTATAGAAAGATTACATAAAAAACCCGAATTCAAAGGTGATTGGGGAAAATTAGTAAAGAAGTATTGTAATGCTGATATAAATAGTAGAATAAATCATATAGTTGGTGTAGGGGATATGAAAAACGCTGAGGGGCAGGATGTCCCATTAACGTGTTTAGCGACAGATCAAAGTCTTGGCGATGTATATTGTAGAGGACCAAAAGAAGGTGATAATCCTGGTTCAGATATAGAAAAACCTATATGTAGAGCGTATGATGATTTTGAACTCGTTGCGAGTGCGTATTGTAAAATTGACGATAATAGAAAAAAACAATTTTGTGGGTGTGCCAATGCGGTCGACCTTGATTTTTGTACGAATAAGGGTGACCAACAATCTGAATATCCCGGGTGTGCAGAAACTGAAGACCTGTGGAAAGCAATTGAGGGTAGTTTGATGGATCGTGATAGAAGGTTCTTTAAAAATAGACGTAAGTGTCACCAAAATGTGTGTGATTCCTCGAGGTACCAACCAACCGGGTGGGAAAACGGGTGTAATGCATCATACAGTGTTTGTACAGATAATACTAAAATAAAAGGTGACTTGATAGATAGCGATTATTCGGTTACGCAAAAGTGTAGCTTTACCGAATCGGGTGAAATGTTATTCGATGGTGATATAGGTAAAAGAACACCCGAAAAAATATTTATTGACGATGCAACTAAAGAAACCAAACTTTTTGAAAAAATATTTGCGGTCGAAGGACAAAAACACGATCAGTGGTACGAAAAACGTATGTTCCATATACTATCATCTTCATCTTCTTGTATTATTGCAATACTAATGGCAATGGGCTTGATAGTTATTTAAAGAAAAAACATTCGATATGTGTATAAGAATGTGGTGTTGGTGGTGTTGTCATACATTCGAGGGTATACCTTTGAGTATGCCATATAAACACGATGAACGGCGTAATAAGTTTTATACATCGGGTACCTTCTGTTCGTGGAGTTGTATGAAAACATACGCAATAGATAAGTATGGTTGTAACCGGGGTGGTCTTATATGCGGAAATATGGTTATGATGCGTCGAAAACTTTTCAACAAGATAGGAACAATAAAAAAAGCACCACCAAGACAGAAATTGATAGAATTCGGTGGTGATATGAGTATAGAAAAGTTTAGAGAAAACAATGTGGTTGATACAGAAATACCTAAAAAAATTGAAACTGAACCTGTACGTGATATAGTTATACCCATACACGATAATACAAAGAAGATGAACGATATTAAAATAGCAACGGGTAAAAATGAAACATTACGTTTGAAAAGGGAAAAGCCACTCAAACGAAACGAAAATAATTTAGAATCAGTTTTAGGATTAGTTATTAAACCCAAATCCTAGTTTACGCCTTTGTTTATTAGTCGGAACAGATTTCGGTAAGTGTATATCTTTATAAGAATTTATCCATTTCGTACCATCATACGCAATCCATTTTATATCATATTTTTCTATAATTTTTCTACATAAAACACACGGTAGTGATATACCGTCACCATAACTGGTTTCTCGACGTATCACTAAAGTTCCGCATTTTCTGTTAAACCAATATGCAAATTGATGATTTTTGTATCCTTTTTTTAAAAATTCACGTTTTAAATTAGTTATTATACGTCTTTCTGCGCAACATATACAATCACTTTTAGTAACTTTTGATAATTTGGTAGTATAAGTTGTCACTATTGTGAATGACATTTAGTTATACGAGCGAATTATTTTTAATATCGTTACAATTATTACATACATTTCCGCAATACACAAAAGAGCAATGTACACATTCGTTTAACGTTTTAACTTTCCGTTTGACGAGTTTGTTTTGAGAATACATAATTAGATCCTTAACGGTATAAATTCCGTACATTACCATTGTTTCTAAATTTGGAAATTTCATTTGTATTTAATATACGAATAAAAACTTTATGTTATATTAATTATTTGAAACACCCAAACAATTTTTTACACCCAGCACTTGTTTTTAACATGACCGCAAAACTATCAATCATACCAGGTACCATAGCTTTTAAAAGTGTTTCGAATTCAGTATCAGTATCACCTTCATCGATTTCTTCAATAATGGAAAAGATCAAATCCATGACGAGTTCTTTCTTATTTGGTCCCGACATAGATTTAAGATTTTGAGCTTGGAGCATAAGTGTCGATACTAGAATACACACGTTCTCTTTCGTGATACGTTTACCCTTATATCTTTCGACAATTTTCCTCATTTCTTGTGCGACTTCTTTAGACTTTTTAGATTTAGAATCATAGTTTGATACAATCTTTTCCGGTGGTGTTGACATTTTATATAGATTTATAAATTAATTTCTTTAATTAATATAATGAACACAGACGATAAAATTGCGTTTGCTGCTATAGTTATTGGTTTAGCTCAGATGATAATGTTAACAAACAAGTTAATCAATACCGAAGATATTTCTTATTATAGTGTAAATTATGTTGTAGCTGGTATAATTGCCAGTGTACTTTGGATAATTTATCAATATAGAAAAGGTGCCAACTTTTCAGTCGCTTATTCAACAGCTGGTTTATTTATCGGTTTATATATTTTACAAAGGATATTAAAGGAAAAAAAAGATAATAAAAAAGAATAAAATGCAATCTATAACAAATACACGTTTACCTATTAAACTAACAAAACGTAACTCTTCGAGATTCAAAACACACGCCTCTGTAAATTGGAAATATGTCGAAGCAGTTAATGGACGTGCTGCAATGTATGGAACGATTCTTGGTGGATCTAATTGGGGACTTACGGGCTTGAATGTTATTGAACAAACACAGTATTTACCATGTGCTATACTGGGTGCTGGTTCTACTTTGATAGCCATAGGTACCATGACAAATGCCGTTGGTAAGTTATCAGAGGAGGATTTTGAAAAATTTACTTCAATTAATACAGGGCGTTTTTTCATGGCATGCTTTTCGGGACTGGTTATAGCTGCTATTGCCGGTGTCTAACATACCAATATCTGTATTTGATAAAATATATACCAAGAAATTAATCATTTTTATTTTTTCATTTAGACTAAATGTTCCTGCCTCACGCATCACGTGAGCCAAGAGCATTAGCATCAAATGTATGGATTCGCATAGTTCCATATATATTATTTAATTATTTTAAATAGCCATATTACCATCCTTCTTTTTGAAAATGAAAAGTGCGGAACCGATGGCTGCAAGAAGGTAAATAACTATACCAAATGCACCCATACCCTTAGCCGCCTGATCTTTATCACTATCTGGGCATTCTTGTGCGAGAGCTAAAGACATGGCTGAACCGATGAAACCCATGATACAATACATGGATGCTATCATTTTTTCTTGTGTAGATGCACCCAATACTTTTTGGACCAATAAAACAAATGGTATAGCTATACCTAAAGTTAATGTATGACTCAAATACATTTTAATATTTTGCCACTTTTCACTCGATTGTATCGCATCACATTTTTCGAAAACTTTTATACCGACACCTGATATAGTTGCGTATATACCCGCCAGCACGACCGTCATACCTACCAATTTCCAACTTGGTGTTTCGTTACTCATTTTTTATTGTAGACTGAGAAAATAATATTCTCTAAATTATATTTTGGTTTCCAATTATTTACCCGTTTGAACGCGTCAAATTCGTTTAGCCCTGTTTCTTTTTTACATGGTATATAAAACTTATTAGATACCTTTATAACAATTTTGTTATCAACTATACCAACTTCGTTTATATTTTTACCTTTCCATGTTATTTGTTTACCCATAATTTTCAAAGTGAGTTCTATCATTTCTCGTATTGTATGTTTCTGTCCTGTCGATACTACATAATCACCTGGTTCTTTATCTTGTAGTATTAACCACATAGCTTCTACATAATCTTCGGCATGTCCCCAATCCTTGTATGTGTCAATATTACCGACTTCGACGTGTTCAATTTCACCTATCATAACTTTTTTTAAACCATTTATTATCTTTGGTGTTACGAATTTTTCACTTTTGTAAGGAGATTCGTGACTGAATAATACACCCGAAGATATATGAAACCCGTGTACATTTCTATACATTTTTACAATCAGATCTGCAGATATTTTTGAAATACTATAAATGGTATCTGGATTATGTATAGTTTCCGAAGAAGATGCCTGAAATATTTTACATTTTTCAATTAGTTTTAATTCTTTTACGACTTCTAGAATCGTGAGTATACCAATGGAATTAACATGAAACGTTTCTACCGTGTTATTTACCTTTAGACCTGTATTTACCTTAGCGGCTAAGTTGTATATTTCAATATTTTCAAAATCCTTGTATTTCAATAAAAGTTTATAAAACTTTTTTTTATCTAATACGTTTATTTTATAACCGTCGACAGTGTATTTTTTCCTATGTAAAAACTTTGATAGATATTTACCATCCTGTCCTAGATACCCTGTTATTATGGCAACATTCATTTAAAGAGTAAGGGTATAATATCTTTAAATGAAAGTTGATATTTCAAAGGGTGAATTAATAGATAAGATTACTATCCTTGAAATTAAAATGGATAGAATAAACGATAAAAATAAATTAAAAAATATTAAGAATGAACTCGATATATTATGTAAACTTGAGTTTGATACTAAACATAAGGGATCCATGAAAGATGTAAATGTGAAGATATGGGATTGTGAAGAATCAATACGAAAAATGGGCATGGACAATCCACCTCCAGATTTCATTAAATGTGCTAGAAACATTCATATATTTAATGACGAGCGTGCACGTATTAAAAAACTGATAAATATAGAAACTGGTTCTGAAATCATTGAAGAAAAGAGTTACTAATCTACAAAAGTCCAAACCTGATCACTAAACACCGTTTTTACGATATCAGGTGTATAGTATAGATGTGCAACATTCGTATGAAAAAAATTAGTTTTTTTATTACCCAATTTCATTAACTCAATCATCCAGTTATACGAGCTGTTCATACAGTGCACTTCCTTAGCGTTCTCGATTAGCCAAATATAACTAAATATATTAGGGTTATCACACTGGAAAAATTCGTCTTTTTCGTTTATTAGTTTAGCATGAGGTTTGTATATAAACTTGTCGGTCTCCACGTTTATATACCTATTTCTTTCCGGGTCGTCGTGAACAAATATATAATCTTTCGTGGGTGGTGTTATTTGTATAGAGCTATCTATCATAACCTTGAACTTTGAGTACATGTATAACGGGTTTACTTTTGCCTGTAGGTAAATACCATGAGCCCAGTTAACTGAATTTGTATAAGAAGACCATATAGTATCATTCATACCATACGTTGCGAGTGGTATAACTTTACTATTTTTTGGTATTTTAGAACGAATTTCGTTTGGGTTTGTATTATCCAGTGGTATAAGTGTAACCTTATCACATATATCTCTATACATGAATTTTACCGATTCTTCGTGTGTACTTTTAATAAAAAGATTTACGTGATTAGTTTCTGCAAAATGTCTTACCATTCCATTAAGCATTATTTGATCACCTAAACCTAGATGGTGTAGAATTGTTATTGACATTTTATGTAAATATATTTTTATAACTTTAAGCTTTCGATTACAGATGTAAATAATCTTTCTATCATATATTTGGTAACAAATTGGCTATTTCCAATATATACACCATTATAGTGTAGTATATCAGCGTTGGGTGCCGTGCATGTATGTTTCCATTTATGTAAAAATGGGTGCTTCAATAAATTTCCCGAAACAATTGGTCTATGTTCTACACCCAAATCGTCTAAACCCTTTATAACGTCGGGTCTGTTATCTTTATTCTTGCATATAATTGGAAATGCAAACGAACTATTTGAACTATTGGTATCTGGTATATGAAAATAGTCCTCGTACTGAATAAGCTTTTTAATAAAATATTCATAATTATCTTTACGTATTTGAATATTCTCGTCGAGACGCTTGAGTTGTTCGATTCCTAAAACTGCGTTTATTTCAGTATTTTTGAAATTGTACCCGTCGGTTAAGAACAAGAAAGCTGGATTTATATCCGGATATTGTGATGTAACTTTATCATAATTTTCGGGTAAAAGGTGACGCGCACATCCGTGATTCCTTTTGAGTCTCATGAGTTCATAAAGTTCGGTATTATTTGTACATACCATACCACCTTCGATTGTAGTCATGTGGTGACCAAAATAAAAACTGAATGTTGAACCTGTACCGTGTCCCCTTTTTCTACCAGAAGGTTCTTTTATCCCATGAGATTCGCATATATCTTCTAAAAATATAGCTTTGGGGTACTTTTCTTTTAGTTTATCTATGGGTGCATTGAATCCGAGTAAATGAGTTACGAATACTATTTTTATATCCTCGTCATTCGGTAAATTTTCTGTGTCAAAACTATAGTCTTTTAAGTTTATATCACAAAAAACTGGTTCGAGACCTAATTGGAATACCGGTGACACATTTGTAACCCATGTACAAGCAGGTACGAGTACTTTAGAACCATTTGGTATTTTATAGAGTTCCTTTACAGCTGATAAAAGAAGTATATTTGCTGTACTACCGGATGTAACGAATAAAGAATGTTTACATGCGAGCCATTCACACCAGTTTTTTTCAAACTCTGCAACTTTTTCACCACAGGTAAATTTATCGGTTGATGCTATGAATTCGATAAGTTTTATCTTATCGGAATCAGTAATAGCACTTTTCATCAAGGGCCAAAACATATTTTTATAAATATATTGATTTATAGCTTTAAGTTTGTAAAGTTCTGTAATATTCATCTTGTTTAGTCATTTTTTCAACTGTTTTAATATGATATAGGGCTATTTCTGGTGATTCACTTATTTTTAATATTTCATTCGTACCTGTAACTATTTCATGTAATCCCTTAGTCCATTTAATTTCTGGTGTATTTTTATAAATTCGTCCTTGATAATCCGGCCAATTTATCCAACCGCAATTGTTTATTTTAAAACTAAGTTTTTCTAACCATTTATGCGTAAACCCGGGACATATGTTAATTCTTGGTATGTATATGAGTTCACATTTATTTTCACATATAACAGATTTGATATTTTTAATAAATAATTCCTGTGGCATTTCATCCGCGTCGATAACAAATATGTAATCTCCTTTACAAACACTATTATGAAAGTTTCTATGATCAGAAAAATTACCACAAAAAGAGCGTTCGGAAACACTTATATTTTTTTCAAAAGTTTTTAATACATCACGTACTTCTTTTGTGACATTTTTACTATCAACGAGTACGTTTATTTCATCAATTGGTTCCTTTACTTTTTTTAGAAATGAAATGAGTGAATATAATTCATTTGATTCGTTACACACAGTTATTGCGTATGATATGCTTAACGTTTTGAAAGAAAAATAATTTTTATTTATCTTTTCTAAATCTTTCAATATTTTCATATTATTTAAGGTATGACTTTGTTCAGTTGTATCTGAATCCTTTGCTGCAACGTGGTGAAGTGCATTTTCGTCGAATCCATATTCCAATTGTTTTAATTTACCTAGATTACATTCTTCCGTAAAAATAGTTCTTCTTTTAATACCTCGTTTTTCGAGTAAGTTTGATATCAACATGTCATCATTCCATGTAATACTTAACAATTCCCTAAATTCGGGAAGTATATTTCGAAGCCAATCTGTTCTATACAGACATGAACCATAAGCCTCTAAAACGTCAACGGATGGTTCTACATGAATTCTCGGGTATTGTCCTTTGAAGTATGTATCAAAATTAAAACCCGATAAACCCCATGCACTTTTAGGTTTGTTTACATTAAAATTTTCCAATAGATGAACTATTAAATCTGTTTGGTATATCGTATCATCGTTAACAACTATGAGTATATCAGCATCACTTTTTTTAATAATAGGAGCAAAAGCCGAAGTTCCGGGTCCCAAGTCCTCACAATCTAAATTTAAAATTATATTTTTACCTAGTTCCTTGTATGGAAATATACCATCCCAATCTGGAAATCTATTGTATTTTTTAGGTATATTAACCCATATTTCATCAAAATTTTCAAGTTTTTTTAAATTTTCTATATAATTGGTTAAGTACTTGAATCTGGGTGGTATAGTGGTAAAACTAAGTATTGTTTTCATTTAATATTTTAAAATTTTATTCTATAAGTTATATTAATTAAAAAATAATATAATGATAGTATAATGCTCGGTGTTGAAATTGAATATATAGATGATCTTGGTACGTCTAATACTGATAATATGGCTGAATTAGAAGACATTTTAAGATATTGTCAAATGGGTCGAGATTGTTCAAAATCTGTTATGGATGAATATACAGCCTGTGATAAGATAAGTAAAGAGGTAATAGTTTGGTATTCTCATAACAAAAAAGTACTCAAACAGATGAATGAATGGGTTATACTTCATAAAGAAGAATTTTCTGAATACCAAAACAAGATAAAAGCTGTGCAGGAACGGATTAAAAAATTAAAAAACAATGTTCTTGGGTCTTAATACAATTTCAAAATTTCAGCAACTGCAGGATGTCTCAAAATGTCTTCATCATTCATTATGACATGTTCGATATATTCTAATTCCAAACATTTTATTCGTTTAATAAGATCAGCCAGACCATTTTTTGGACCCAAATCACTTTGTTTTAGGTCACCCATAACGATCATTTTAGAATTATCTCCCAATCTCGTTAAAAGCATTTTCATTTGGTTAGGTGTACTATTCTGCATTTCATCCGCAATTATAAACGAATTGTTAAACGTTCGACCTCTCATAAACCCTAAAGGTTCTATACACACATGTTTTTCAAGTTGGTTACGTGTAAGATAATTTTCAAAAACATCCATCATAGGTCTCGTCCATGGTTCCATTTTCCTTTCCATTTCACCTGGTAAATATCCCATATCTTCATCTGCTGCAACTATTGGTCTTGTGAGTATGAGACGTTGACACTCCTTATTTACTAATTTTTCTGCTGCTATCTGACACCCAAACATAGTTTTTCCTGAACCTGCTGGACCGGTTGTGATTATAATAGGTTTTGACCCCTGTATAACCCTTAAATATTCACATTGTCCGGGAGTTTTGGGAAAGTTCATCTGTATAAATTAACTTAAGGTTTTTTTCTAATAATATAATAATATGATACTACAAAGTATTAGATTACCATGTACTATTAAACCTGTAAAAAGACGAAATGTGAAAACACGTATAAAATGTTCATCTGGAAGTGATTATTCCGATCAAACGTTCGACGATGTCGATACTGTACTTATAAAATATTTTACGTTTAGATCTACACAATATACATTAGGACAAGTATATGAAATGGATACGTCACCCATGAAAAGTGAATTCAATTGGTTATGTGATTTCTCCAATGAACATAATCCAAGTTCTGGTGATGCGTTTATTGAGGCATTGTATGAAAATGGTAAAACAAACATTGCGTCGCGTATTATGGAAAATAGGGAAGGTTTATTAAAACGTTGGTTATCGGAAACGACCGAAACGAGCGGTGAAAAGTTAGGGTTAAAAATGCACACTAAAAATATGAATATATCCCGAAACACTTTAATGAAGTCGCTTGAAAATACACCAGAACCAACTAAGTCTATGGATGAGGTATAAAGATTAAATTATTATGATACGATATGATAGAATGCAGTTTCATTTTATAGGTATTGTGAAAGGTGGATATACAACAATCACTGACCCAGATGGTAAACCACGTATAATTTGTTTTAGTAAAAAAAAGATTGCTGATCAATGTATAGACTATATGAGTAAATACCGTTCAAGCTATGGTGTATGGCCGGATATGAATTTGGAACAACCCGTTTCTCGAATAAACTCTAATATAAATTTCAAGAAAAGAACATCTGAAAATATAAGGGAATATATTTTCATTGAAGAAATGGTAAAGAGTCAACTTGATGAAATGTCAACCGGGACGGGTGTCTGTTACTTTTATTGTCATACTTTCGCATATAAGGACGATTTATTACGGATATCATTATCTGGTCAGAAAATAGACGGTGAAATTGATGATAGATATTATAAATCAAGATTAGATACAAGGTTAAAGAATGTGTGAGTATGTATATTATAAATGTCATTTGTAAAAGAGTTTGATCCTAAAAAAGAAGACCATGTGATATGGTTACAAAAAGTTGATACTGTTATGTTGCACATAACAGACCATGCGAATGAAAGTAAAGATATGATGAAAATTGTAAATGAAAATCCATTTGGTATTAAAATGAATAATCCAATGGATTGGGCACAGTCTCATTTTCAATTATGTATGAAATATTCACAAGCTGTTCTCAGAGGAGTAGCTCATATTCCGACTCGAGGGGCGACTGATTAAGCCAGGATAAGAACGAGTTCTAGGTCTCGATTCTCTAGTTAACTTATGGTATTCTTTTAGTGTAAAGTCTTGTGGTTCTGAATACTCGTCCATGCGTATAAGTAAAATTTTACCTAATATAAACATGTTTGTAAAAGGTCTAGGTAATCTATTTTGGTTTAGGTTAAGTTCAATTGATGATTCTGAACACTTAAGTATAACAACGTCTTCGTCAGGCCATTGACCTATAAATGACGCCTTACCTTTTAGAATATTGAAAATTTCATTTTTTTCGGGTGAAATGTCGATAACTATTTCTACTATGTCATTACGTTCCTCGTTTATTAAAACAGCAAGCGTCATCTATTCTATGTGAATAAAAAAAGTTGCTTTTAATAAATGAATACTTTACTTAAACTTTCGATTGCTCTTATACTTGTATACGTAATACTATACAGGTCGGATTTATACACTAACATTGTTCTGGACACTGCCTGGAGAGAAACTCGAAATAAACCAGTTACAACATCGGACCCCTTTAACATGTGCTCCCCAGAGTCATTTTCTGACTGTAAAAAAAATAAAATGGAACTCCTAAGTCGATATTAATTTATATAAATTATTTAAGATGTTATCTAGTCGAGAATACGCGTTACAAAAATATTCTGATTTTATGGAATTAGATATCGATAATAACATCATTAAAAATTTAGAAATAAACACATACAATTGGGCACATAGACGAACATTGGAAGTAGGTGATTGTCCAGCAGCAGACAATCGTAAACATATTCAGAGATATAAACAAAAGTTTTTGAGCATAATGTATAATCTAAAAAAATCACCTGATCTCAAAGATAGAATTTTGAGTGGTGAATTTAAAACAACTATGGTTATTAATGCATCACCACAGGGTTTGTGGAAAGATGGTCCATACGCAAAAATGTCTGAAAAAATAGCCATTCAAGAAATGAAAAAACAGCATGCGTCCAATTATATGCATGATAAAGACTATAAAGGACTATTTAAGTGTGGGCGGTGTAGAGGATACAAAACTACTTTTTACCAAATGCAAACGCGTAGCGCTGATGAACCCATGACAGTGTTTGTTACGTGTCACACGTGTGATAGAAGATGGAAAACTTAGAGAACGTTTAGTTTTATCCCGTACATGCTATGCGTTAGATCTGTATCCTGATCTCCTACTGATAAAATATAATTGTATCCTGTTTGTTTTTTCAGATTACCCTTGTTAATTGCGGGTGTTAAGTAAAGTTCGTCGTATAGTATACCGTATCTTCTTAGTTGCATCACTGTAAAATGACGTGATACTATTGAAAATGGTCTAGCTGTTATAATAATAATTTTATACCCCAATTTTTTACAATAATTTAATAAATTAATCATTTCTGTATTCGCGACCCCGTTTGTAAAAATAAGAGTATCGTCTATGTCAAACATAACTACATCTTTTTTGTTTATAACTCTATTTTTAAGAATGTTCTTTATTTGCATATTTAATATACTTTAAGAATTAAAACGTAGACTTTTTAATATGGAAAATCAAATTGTTGACATTGAATTCGAAGATAATATTTCGAATATTGCACAAATACGTAAAGATTTGGGTTCGGAATATTTAGTTTCAATTTTAGATTATTGTGGTTATGAAGTTTGGGATTTTGATGAAGATCTAATAAGCGTACCGAAAGAAAGTGTTTCTGGATTTTATGATACAACTAATCTTGAAAGTACAGGGCTTTATGAACAACTTAAAAATGGATCATACACACTCGTTGATCACTCTGATGATGAATACGTATTACCAAGCGATGACGAAAGTGACGATTCGGGTTCTGATGTTAGTCTCGACGATGAATTTTAATATAGTGTATTAGTAAAATGAAAGACACTTATATATTGTTATCAGCAACTTTTACCTTATTAATACTCTATACATTAATGTATAACCCAAAACAGGAGCAATACTGTGGTATGTGTGCAGGTAAGTAAAATCTCAGGGTATACTATAATATGGGTTTGTTACTCAGTAAACCGAAAAAGAATATAACCGAGTTTGTAACAGTAAAGAAAAATAGAACGCCTAAAAAATCACCGCGGAAAAAAATAACCAATGGTACAGTTAAATTGACTACACCAAAGAATTCAAAAACGATGAATAAGTTTTTACATGGTGGTCAAACACCACAAAAAAAATTAAAATTATAAGAATGAATAATATAAATCCGAAACTGTCGTATTTATATTATTTATAGATAGTATATGGGAAAACGAAAAGCTAATAATTCTCCACCGTCATCCTTACCATCAAGTTTAGGTAGTTTATTTAACGATTTTTTTAACTTTAAAATTGGTAATACTACTATACCTCGTCAACCGGCTAAAAAAAAGTCACGTACGAGTATGATTAATAATAAAAATGTAACTGTTAAAAAATTGACATTCAATAATAATACTACAAACGTACCGAATACATTCAAAAAGTTACTCGAAAAAAACGAAAAAAATGAAAAAGCTAAAAAAAATAAAAAGTGAGTGTATATTAATAATGTCAACAAGGTTGTTTGATGAAAAAAAAATATCAAATATACAAAAGGAATTTTACAGACTTAGACAAGAGTTTTTGAATACACAGGAATTACTTAAACGTGAAAATAATTTTAATAGACAGGTACAACTTACACAGAAAGTCTTGCGTATAGATAATAATATGAAAAAAGTAAATAAAGAATATGGCAAAGCTCTTGATAATATTAAAACAAAAGCATCGAAGGAAAGAGCGTCGTTCAAAAGGAAATTAAATAACGCGTTTAATAGTCCCGTGAAAAATAAAAAATCGGCTAAAAAATAAAAAAAATGTTAGTATAAATAAATGCCTTCTACGCGCATACAGACACCTAATAATAAGACCGTGAAGAAACAGTTAAATGGTTTAAAACGTAAAACCAAAATATCTTTACCTTCTAACTTTATTAAATCCATGGCAAAGTTACAAAGAGGACTTTTTTTAAGACCAAATAGACCCAAGTCGGTCAATAAAAAATAAAAAAGTAATATATGAAAGACCCCTTTAAGATTCGTGTCACTAAGAACGATAAGAAAGCTAAAAAAGGACTCTATACACAAAAACATATAAGGCTTAAACAAGAGACGCTTAATAACAGTAAGACAAACCAAAAGGACCATGGCTCCATACAACCCACCAAGTGCTCACTACAGTCAGTTTGATGTATCTGGCTATAATGAGGATGATATTTTCAAGTTTATCGGCAAGAACGGTAAAAAGTTTTATTGGTTAACGCGTTACCTTGATCTCTCGTACATGTGGTACGATAAAAAGCGTAAAGTTATTGAACTTTGGGGACCGTATGAGTCTCTTAAATACTTTTCGGCTCACCAAGTTTTAGAGTGTGAATTAGACCTAAGTTGTAATAAAATAGAAGTATAAGTAATATAAAATGACTACACTATCCTCAAACTCGTATCAAATGTTAAAGAAACCCGGTTGTTTTATGCAAGATAGAAACAACCGTGTAAATGAACAAATTATAGAAAAACTTTTACCCGGTTCTCTTATTTATGATATTATTAATGCTAAATACAAACCTGAACCTGAGCGCCCACCTTTTTATGTTCAAAACAAAAAAGATTATTTAGAAAGTTTGGAAAGAAACTGTAGAGAAATTGGTATTCCCTTTAAAAAACCGAATGTTGAAGAAATACCTATACCAAAAAAAATAGATTCTTACGTAGAACAACATATTGATAACCTTGATCAAATTGTAGTTCATTTAAACGTATTAAAATCCGGTAAAATTCGTATAAAAGTGATACCACATATGGCAATCTTGAACGAAAATTATTATTCGAAATCCATTATTCCGCCTATAAAAAGTGTTTTATCAGCATTAAAATCGCATGAATACTCAAATGAATTTATACAATCCGTGAAAGATAAATACAAGAAACGTAATGCACTCATAGAAAAGAAATGGAAAATACTCCAGAAAAGTTTTGATGCACCTTCAACAGCGTCGAGAAACAAAAAGAAGAAAGCGGATAAGAAAGCTGAAGCCGAAGCCGCCGAAGCCGCCGAAGCCGAAGCCGAAACGGAAGTGGTAGAAGATGAAGATCATGAAGACGACGACGAACCAGAAGAAGATGAGGCGATTGTTGTTGATGAAGATGACGAAGAAGAAGTTGTTGAAGACGATTACGTGTCGGATGGGGGAGATGATTAAAACTTAAGTTAGACTTTTTTTAATAAAAAACAATTTACAAAATGAATATTTTCTTTTTATCTATGAACCCCGAAGAGCTTGCTTATATGTACTGTGATCAACATGTAATCAAGATTCTACTCGAAATATGTCAAATGATGTATACCGCGTGGTTTTACTCGGACCAAACCGAATACGTAGAATCAAATGCACCTTATACCGTAAACGGTGCGCGCCGAGGGTATAAAGCTGCACATAAAAAACACCCTACAACGTTGTGGATATCGTCCAGTATTGATAATTATAATTTTGCAGGTGAAATAGGAATGTCACTTGCACTTGAATATAACAAACGGTTCGGTAAAATACACGCGTGTTCTAAACATATACTTTGGTTATATGAAAATAAACCTTCACATTTTGAACTTCGTGAAAGTGAAACCGCATATTACCCCATACACGATTTTAAACATGGACTTACACGAATACCAGCGTGTATGCCCGATAAATACAAAGTACCAAGTATTATTGAATCGTATAAGTTATATTATACAGGTGAAAAAGAGAGTTTTGCGAGATATACTAGAGTTTAATTTAAAAATATACTATAAGATGAACTGGAAACAGTTTCGTAAACGTTTAAGAAAAAAACGTAAAAAACTAAAAAAATTTATAGATAAGCGTCCAATTATTATAATTATATTCTTACAATTAAGTATAATGGGGACCATATTAACCGTATCAAAATTATTTAGTTCCCCACCTTTAAAAATAGAAAAGAAACCTGAATATGAACACCGAATATATAGTGATTTCATTAAAGGTGTTAAGAAAAACGAAATCGTTAAAGCGGAAATAAATCCTCAAAGTGATATCGTATACTTCGAAGAAAAGAATGGAACCGTAGGTACGTCGTATTACACACCTTCGGAAGATTTTTGGAAAATCATGTCTGAGAGTCAAGTTGAATTTGATTTAGTTAGAACACCGATCGGTGGAACTTTTAATGATTTTGTATCGTTCATGTTCATTACTATAGGTTTCTTTGCAATTTTTAGAATGTTTACGGGTGGTAGTATTGGTCAAAGTCCATTTTCAATGATGAAACAGGATACTGATATTGAAAATGAAATAACAACGCGTTTTGATGACGTCCAAGGTATAGATAGTGCAAAAGATGAACTCGAAGAAATTGTTGATTTTCTCAAGTCACCCGAAAAGTATTTCGGTACGGGTGCTAAAATACCAAAAGGTGCGTTATTAACGGGAAAACCGGGTACGGGTAAAACACTTTTGGCACGAGCGATCGCGGGTGAATCTTCTGTACCTTTCATTCAGTGTTCAGGATCATCGTTCGTTGAAATGTTTGTGGGTGTAGGTGCAAAAAGAGTCCGTGATATATTTGAATTGGCGCGCGAAAACCAACCATGTATTATCTTTATAGACGAAATTGACGCAATTGGTAAGAAAAGAAGTATGAATGGATTTGCGGCAAATGACGAGCGTGAACAAACGATTAACCAATTATTAACAGAAATGGACGGGTTTGAGAATGATACTGAAATTGTTGTTATAGCAGCAACAAACCGTTTAGATATTCTAGATGATGCGTTATTACGTCCCGGTAGATTCGATCGTAAAATACAAGTTTCTTTACCAGATGTTCACGGACGTGAAGAAATACTCAAAGTACACTCTAAAGATAAACTAGTGGGTGTTGATGTAAGTCTTCGCGATCTTGCAAAACAAACGACAGGGTTTTCGGGTGCCGATCTTGCAAATGTTATGAACGAGTGCGCGATACGAGCTGTTCGCGATGGTAAAGATGGTATAATAACATCTGATATTGTTGAAGACGTGTACCAAAGAATAGTTGTCGGTGCTAAAGGAAGTCGTTCCGTTTCTGGAGCGCGTAAATCAAGGGTAGCATACCATGAAGCGGGACACGCCATTATCGGTGTACTTATGCGTGAATACGACGAGGTTCGTAAAGTGAGTATTTTACCAAGAGGTGACGCGGGTGGTGTTACATATTTTCAACCGTCGACGGATGACGTAGGTATGTATACGAAAGATTACCTTTTATCACAAATTAAGGTTGCACTTGGTGGTCACGCAGCAGAAGAAATCGTTTATGGGCGTGATCACGTTACTACAGGCGCATCCAGTGATTTTCAACAAACGTTTAACATTGCGCGTGAAATGGTGACCACATATGGTATGAGTGAAACTATAGGTAAAATGAACATTAACCCTGATCTTATATCTCCCGTGACAGCAAACCATATCGATATAGAAATACACGATATAGTTGAATCGTGTTATACGGAAGTAAAGGAACTCCTTAATACATACCGCGTTAAACTCGAACACTTGAAAGAAATACTCGTCGAAGAGGAAATCGTCGACGGGAGTCTCGTATACGAAATGATAGCGTCATGTGATTTAAGAAGTCGCGTGAAACCGGTAGGTACTTTACGAACGTTCAAAGATGCGTTTGATAGTTTTGACTCGTATAGAGATGGTGATGATATTATTTTACCGTAATATAGTATATATGAATACCGATGGTGAAATATTTTTTATGAGTGTTGCGTGGATGATGATAGCTCGACGGTTCTTAGAAAATTTTAGAAAATAATGTTTATTTTTTATATTATTAAGTGTGTAATAATATAAAAAATGTTTTTGTTACCTATTTTTTTTATCGACGACTATTATTATTTTTGTTACTGAATTCTAAAGAATTTTGGATCGTGTTAATTGGTCGGTTAGTGTTATTCTGTTTTGTTCCTATTGTAGTGACACCACTTTGCAATTTTTTTAGTTTATTGATTTTTGTAAAATTTTTACTTAAAGTATCGACAAGTGCGTGTATATTAGAAATGTTTGAATTTTTTACTAATCCCACATACTCTATATCTTGAATATACGTTATTGTAGCAACGTGTAGCGTTTCCCTTGTTTGTATAAGTCTATTTATTACTTCGCGTAATTGTTCGTGTGCGTCTGTACACTTATTTATTGTCGACATAAGATCACCATTATAAAGTCCATAAAGGTCATATTGATGTTTAAGTGCTACTAGTTTAGCATAATTAATGCCGATTTTATTTAAAGTATTAGTTTTTCTTTTAATATTAGAATTGACACGAATTGTTTCATCCGCTAAAGTTTTTCTTATTTTATCCTGTTTTTCGTATAATTTTTTTAAATAATTTTTATTGGATATCGATTTTGAATCAGCTGTATTACGCAAAGATGAACTCATTTATATTATCTCATATTTTATTTTTTATTAATGACTACACGAACAAACTTTACATTTTTTGCCTGTATTTGTTGACGATTAAGTGGATTCTTTTTGTATACGATTACGTTCTTAGATTTATTATTTTTAGCAAGACTTTTTATTTCTCCAACTGTTCGAACACCTGTATTATTGCTAACATATTCTCGTGTTTTTTGACGTTTTAATAATTTTTCAAACGAGTTTAAACTAAAATATTGTCCGGGTTTCCCTGTACTTAAAATGATTTCATCATTTTTAAAAGGAGTGCGTGTTATAGGATCACTATTATTTTTAGATAATACAACTTTTTGTATTTTATCGGATCTAGATACTAACCTTGAATAGAGTTGATCATTGATCTTTTTAGTCATATTTAAAAACTTTTTTTTGTATGCTATCATTTTTTCATTTTTTGAATCCTTTTTGTTTTTCATAAAATTCGTATTTACAGTTTCTTTCATAAAATTAGTGTACGCCTTGTCTCTTTTTCTCTTTTGTGCTCGTGACCCAGAATCACCACTTGGTGGATTTATAGTCGCAAACATTCTTCTATCTCTATCTTGTTTTTTTGCTAAATATAAACGATCACGTTGTTTTTTTTCTGATTCTAAATTTGTATTTTTAAGATTATTAGCCATACGTTCTAATTGAGTATATCTTAATGGTACCTGTACACCTGCCACTTGAAAACTGTTGTTCGGTGGTGGCACTAATTTTTTTTTCGATCGTATTTCTAATAATTTTTTCTTGGGTTGTTTTTTTATAAAATTTGTCAATCTTTTAGTATATTTATCTACTTCCTTTGAAAAATATGATTCCATTATATATTATATTAACAAAATAAACCTAAGTTCTAAATTGTAGTTAAAGAAAACAATCTAAAAAATTACAATGAATTATATTGCCTGGGATACAGAAACTATAGGCCTTCCTAAAACACGTAAAGGTGAAAGGGCAACAGTTGATAATGTTCATAAATTCGATAAGTGTCGAATGTTAACTTTAGCGTTCGTTAAATATAATTATAAAGGTGAAGAGGTTGGTTCTTATCACGGTACAGTGTACCCAGATACATTCAATGTTGATGCAACACACGTCCATGGTATTACACATGAGTATGCAAGAGAAAACGGGCAACCGTTTGGGTATATCTACGCATCTCTTAAGGAAGCTACAAAAGATACTAAATTATTGGTCGCACACAATTCTCTTTTTGACGAGAACGTATTCTTTTCTGAGTGTTATCGCCGGGGTTTTGATACAGAACCGTTTGATGAAGTTACGTTTGTTGATACACTGGATATGGCACGGTCTATTTATCCTACGTTAAACAATCACAAATTGATTACATTGTATGATCACATATTTGGTGAAGAATTTGACGGTGCTCACGATGCCCTGAACGATGCACGTGCGTGTGGTAAAGTATATAACGTTATGCGTGATAAAAAATGGGAAATGTGTGATATTGGGGTTGATAGAGTTGTCATTAAAGCATCCGACGTTGCTGCAATTATTGGTAAAAATCAATATAAGAAACCTCTCGAGATTATCGATAACCTTTGGAGTAAATATAAACCTGATACGTTTGAAGGTAAAACAAAGGATCAGTGTGCAGTTGAAGCTATTGAAAAATGTAAATTCTCGATGGGTATTTTGAAAGATACGGAAACGTATAAATCTTTCAATTCTGTTGACGTAGAGAGAAAATTCAAAGCAGTTTCTAACCAACTTGATTTATATTCAAATTTACGGGGCGATGATAAAAAGTATGCAATTGATTATTTACGTAAGACTTTATACACGAACCATGGAACAAGACACGAGGATACCACGGCTGATAATTATAGTGACCTTGAAGTTGACGAAAACTTTTATACGTACCCAATTTGTTCTCTTGAAGGCACTACATATGAAATCGTCGGTCGTATTGATAGAGTGAGATATGACTATGATGGTAACAAGACGATTGTTGAAATTAAGAATAGAACGAGAAATTTATTTAAAACTGTCCGTGATTATGAGGAAATTCAATGTCAAACATATATGGAAATGATGGACGTTAATAAATGTGAACTCATTGAACAGTACAATGATTCTCGAATTGGATATGCAATTACACGTGATAAACAGAAATGGTTAAATGAAATTGACCCTAAACTTAAAAAGTTCTGTGAATACTTTCACCATTTACTTTCTAAATGATAATAATGATATACATGTTACCATTTCTATTTGTACCTAAACTTATCGATAAAAAACTAAACAAACCTAGCAAACCACTCGTCCAGGACACTAAAAAACGGTGTTGTGGGTGTTGGTTATTTAATTAAATGTAATGAAAATAAATAAATTAAAGAAACAAATGTATAAGATGTTATAATAAAAATGATATCTGGTCTCAGAATTACCCCCTTTACACCCAAATTGTATAGAACTACCCGCTTTAAACGATCTTCGAATAAAGATGACAATATTTTTATTGATACATCAAGCGATGAACCTAAATACGTAACCCATGAAGATATAGAGAGTCACCATGATTCATCTGATGCTAAAATGAAAGCATTATCAGCTGCATGGTTGAATAAGTATGCGACCCGAAATGGTTCACCAACTCTCGAAACATTTGCTAACCCTGAATCAGTTGAAATGATCAACGGTCGAGTTGCACAAATTGGATGGATCATGGCATTGTATTATGAGTTTACTAAAAACGAAGCCGTTTGGAACCAAGTTTTTAAAACACGTACATTTACACTTTTAGACGGTACGAGTGATACGGTTACATACCCAACGACAGGTTTTTTTGTGTTGCAGATTGTTGCAGGACTTATCGTTACTGGATCACTTTTTTCAAAACTTAAACTTGTTGATAAAGATGAAAAGATTGGACCGTTTAATAAAGAGGCTGAATTAAACAACGGTAGATGGGCGATGATTGGGTTAGTGTCTTTGGTTACAGTCGAACACTTTAACGATGGTTTGGCGTTGTTTGGACCACGTTAAAAATAAAAATAAAAATACGAATAAAAAAATGAAAAACAATAGTATGTTGAGACCCCCTCTCTCATCTATCATTTTTTCCAGACCAAATACGTCTAGACGTGTATGCACAAACGTTGTTTCTGTAGAAAAGGAATCTACACGACTCCAGTGTATAGAAACAACAATAGAAAGAACACGTGGTCGATGTTCGTTAGCATACGGTCGTCAGGAGAAGGCTTATATAAAAGTTCTTAATCAGTTGGAGAAAGAACGTTTAGAAATTTTAAAGTATACACAAGAAAAAAGTTATGATAATACAGATGATAGTTGCACTGAGTAATCCGAGATTTGTAGTTACATGTAAAAAAAATAAAGGGGGTACACAAAAGTTACCCAAATACGTCACGTATACTGAAACTGAGAAATTGAAAAAGTCTAGTAATAAAAAGAATATAAACCCTATAAAGAAATTATTAATTGGTATATTTGGTGAAGAGATTGATTACAATAAGTTTAATAAAGAGTCTAAATGGTCAATTAGAAAACAAGAAAGAGACGATGAGCGTAAAACGAAAAAATGGTAAAATCAATTTTTATTGTGGTGAACTGAAACTTACGACAATAAAAAGTGTTCGATATAAATGTTTGGGGTTTCATTTTTTAAGTTTAGATTGTGGTGTTGTTGGTGTTTTTTTCAATTTCTTACGCGTTGATGTTGATAATTTAGTACCATTCGATTTTTTTGAATTTATGCTTGTTGTATTATTATTACTGTTGTTATTGTCACTTATATTATTATACGTAATAGCGCGACGTGTTGCATTTATCCATCTATTTCTAACATTCTGTCTTTCTCTCAGACTATTTACTGGCATTATCATTTGTGCTGAAATACCCTGTATTCCCTCTGTACTTATATACCTATTTAAATTAGGTTCTGAGACAGTTCTTAAAGCACTATTATTTCCAAGCATTATTCGTATCATTTTTCGTAGTTCTCTTATTGTTATTCTTTGTAAGCTACCATCTGCTATACCAAATAATCTATCAAAAACCCATTGGAGTCTTTGGTTTTCTTCCATTTATTATACGTTTATATTTTTATCACCAGAACGAATTAAAATAGCAAGTATTAGTATAGAATGGTCACTAAAAACAATCAAAAGAAAAGTTTAAACGCTTCTATAAAAGAGGTTACTAATGCAATTGATAAACAGGCTAAACAATTTTTAATTAAAAATCAAACTAGAACACCAAGTCCGAGTAAAATTTTAACGAAGAGATTGACTGCGTTGCAAAAACAGAGGAATGCATTAAACGGTGATACATCTTCCATGAATTTCTCCATGTATAAATCACCTTCTCCGTCATTTATGAAAACGCGTTCACAATCAAAATCATCTGGATCTCGCCGCAACAGTGTTGGTTCTGCTAGTACACCACTAACTTATCGACAAAAAGAAATGGTTAATGTAGTTAAGAGATTAGGATTTCCCAGAAGAAATAATATCGAATTAATGGGTAATAAATTGTCTTTGAAACAATCTCAAAAAGTGAAAGCTAAGAATACCAAAGGTGAAAAAAGAGTCCGTATAGGTCAGGAAGCTAAAAATGCGCGAGACGCGATGAATCTTCGGGGTCTTTCGAGAAGATTAGCGGCAAGAGCTGGTGCAATATCTCCACTTCGTGTGATTAAAAATAAATTAAACTTTCGTCGTAGTGATCGTATTAAGAAAAATGTAAGCGAATCTCCAAAAAGTAAAGGAAGTGTTACTAAGAAGTCATCGTCTGAAAAATAATATTGTTAATAAGTAAAAATGAAGACAAATACAATTTTAATGATAGCAGCTATAGTAGCTACCGTATATATTCTTAACGGTGTGACTACAAAAAAATCTACCGAATCGTGTGGATGTGGTAAGTAAAAAGTAAAATATAATTAATCGTTTTTATACAAAGAACTATAATCTGTGTATAAAAATAATATATAGCTATTATAAGTTTATTATGAGTAACAATAATAACAATTCTGATAAAACATATTTAATAGTTGGTATTGTTTGTTTCTTATGTTACATTTCAAGCGGTGCAGCTTTATTTATTCGACACATTATTAAATCTGATACCAGTAAGAAATCCTCATCATCCCCATCCCCATCCTCATCCCCATCCCCATCCTCATCCCCATCCCCATCCCTATCCCCAGTCTCGTCATCGCAACCACAAAATTGTGTTTATGAATGGATAAATGGTACAGTAGATAAAAGCACAGGTAAACGAACGGATACGTATAGCGTAATAACAAAAGAAAGTGGGGGTGGAACTATGTGTCTACACAAAGACGGTGATACGAGAATATTGGATGTTAAGGTTGATTGTGAAGGTTCCACGTCCAATGAGGGTTGGAACGCTTGGAGCGGTTGTTCCAAATCGTGTGGTCCTGGAACACAAACAAGAACCTGGAATATGACTTATGGACCAAAAAATGGTGGTGATGCATGCCCACCCACCGAGAGCAAAAGTTGTAATCTAGGAAGTTGTAAAACGTGTCAATCTAACGGTGCATATGAAGGGTATCATCATTATTATTATGGTTCTAACAATTCCTATGATGGTTGTAAAGGTATAACTAACGAAACGGATTGTACAAATAAATCACTTAGCTACGCTGGTCGGGTATGTAAATGGGAATAATATAAAAAATCAAATCATTTTAAAAATATTAAAATATATATTTTTAAATAGATATAATTTAGACATACTTTCTATATAACCATAAAACCTAACGTAAAGTATACTATTATACATAAATAACACCTTCTTGAGCTAGTATTGAGTATCAGGGTGTATAAAATTTTAAGTGTATTATTGTAAATGTGGAAATATGGCACCCCCAGGGCACATACATTTTTAACCCCTAATATATAAATATTTTATAAATTCTCTATATTAATAATGGTGTTTTTTACTAAAATTATTTTCTTAACTATATATTGAGAGAAAAGAGTGAAAAATGTTCCACTAAACCCTAATTTTAGACAAAAATGGGGCATTTTTAGCCATAAAAAACACAATTAAGCCTATTTTAGCCCAATTTTTTGTCTTGATAAATCAAGACTGGCGCTATGCGCCAGGTACGTAGTACCAAAAAATTGGGCTAATTTTGGTCCAGAAATAGCCCTAATAAACCCTATAGAGGAGCTATGTCTATATGATACCTAATCTATAGAGGCTATTTGGGGTATATTATGCATTTTTTACTCTCAATATATAGCTAAGAAAATAATTCGCCTGATATTTTTGTTTTTTCGTGTTTTTTCGTGTTTTTTCGTGTTTTATAAGTATAAATTATGTATTCTTTAGGGTATAAAAAGGGTTAATCTTGTGGTTATTACAAAGCATAACCTATTTCAAACCTTTATTTATTTTTTATTTACGTTTGAAATAGACATAGATTTTTATACCATAATTTAAACGTAAATTTAATCTATCTATATATAAAATGCCGAAAATAGAATCTAGATTGAACCCCATAACCAGATGGGTCAGGAGAAATATCATGTCAATGACATACAGGACAGAGAAAGTAACAGTTTTACGAGATTGGAAACTTGCCCTAATGAACATGTTTCTTCAGTTATGTGTAATATCATGGGTCATATATTCGTTATTTGACCAAAAAACATATATCGAAAGTGAAGTACCAACTGGTGTTGTAAGTTCATGGGGTTTAGGTGGTAAGGAATATACCGATAAACAGATAAGTATATACAGTGGACAACAATCCTTTTGTAACGACCTTGGTTTGTACGCGTTTAACTATTCCGCGGATTGGTATTACAAAGTACCAATTTGTGTATATTATGCGGGTGCAGAATTGATTTCAAAATTGCCATCCGGTAACGTAATGTTTTTCACAACACATATATCACAAACACTCAAACAGAGATACAGTACACCAGATACGGGGTGTTTAAAAGAACCCAATGGTATAGAAGAATATATAGAAGAAATGGATCAATGCATACACTCCACGTCAGCAAACTTCCTATCAACGGGTATAGAGGATAGTATTTTTGCGTTCAACCACTATTACGACTCTTCTGTAGATTCTGGTCCCAAACCGGTAACGTATATCCGAAAACCGGGTTCGGATGAAAATTTGTATACATTCGAAGAAGGTAGTTCCGTACGCTTAAAAATGTCTGAATGGTTAGATATAGCGGGTATTGATCTCGATAAACCATTAAACGAACAGGTATCTGAAGGTGCAGCGACACAAGTATCGGGATTTAATGGAGCTGGACAGGATATTGATAATTACCCATACGTAAGAACAAGTGGTGTAAGATTGAACATTAAAATTAAATATCATAATTATCACTTACACACAGATAAAACGAATATAGGTAAAAAAGATATATATGCCATAGTTAATGTTGAACCAAAATTGGGATGGTTTTCGAAAGGTAATGAAATATACTACAAACAGTTACCAAACACCACAATTTTTGATATAAACAACCCTGTTAATTTAACAACGGGACAACCAAATGGTATATATACAGACTTCTACCGGTACGGTATTTTAATCGATATTCAACAAAGTGGTTTAGTGGGTGAAGTCAATTACGTATTTGTTTTACTCCAATTGACTTCAGGTTTGGTTCTTTTGGGTGTCGCTTCGTCAATTGTTGGGTTTGTTGCTAAATACTTAATGGGAGAAGTATCACCGATATACAAAAGTATTATACAAGAAGAGTTTGACGTTGCTAAGGAAGCTGCACAATATGCCGCACAAGCATGTGTTGCATCAAAGGTATTCAAAGAAGCCGACGAAAGTGGTGAAGGTGATTTAGACTTTGAAGAACTCAGAAAACTTGTTAAGGATTGTTTCTCCAAAACATATTTGGGTAAATCTGATTCGGATAGTATAAACAGTGACGAAAGTAAAGACACATTTACAGACAGTGATATAACAGCGATGACATTCTATCTCATGAGAGCTGCCGACGAAAAACTAGATGAAAGAATATTAACAAAAAGTGAAAAAACTATGAAGGAATTAAAAGATTCCAAAATCTCATTACACCAATGGCAGGAATTGTGTGTAGCGGGTGTTTTGGAACGTAAAAAAATGCAATCTATCATTAATTTAAACCCATTTGTACAAGGTGTTAAAACAAAAATTTAAGAAAAAAGTAAAAATTAATTTTATTAAAATATAACTGTTTAAAAAACTATAATTTTTTAAAGAGGTATCGATTTAAATTTTATAAAGTATATAACGTATTCGCCGTTTTAAATAATATCATCGTCTTCATCTGCCATATCAGCCCATGACTTTTTTTCGGGTTTAACACTTGTAGTAGTGTGTGTATTTGAGGTAAGATTACTTTCATGTTCCTCTTCCTCTATAGCAATCCTTAAGCGTTCCTCTAATGTTTTACCATCAACGACTGTTCCCGTAAATTCGTGGTCAGGTAAAGTTGGATCAAATATATCACCGTGAGATTCACACAAAGAACATGGGTGTGTAGGTTTTTCACCCGGTTCGTGGTTATGCATAGGCGGGGGATCTTTAGTTTTTTTAAGACTCGGTTTTTTCCCTATTTTTCCCCCTTTTTTAACATTAGAATTTTCTTTTGTATCTTTCACAACATCCACACTTTCAACGACTTCACTTTCAACAGGTTTATTATTTAAATCGTTTTTATTTTGCATTCTTTTATGCATCACACACACGGTTTCACCACCGTAAACAAATCGAGTACACTGTGTACCTTTAGTTGTCATACACGAACATTGAACCCGTGTAGAATCGTCCCTGGATTTCTTCGAAACACGCTTGGTAGGTTCGTATTTTTCAAGTTTATCTTTCATACTGTCAAGCAATATATTAGTCTTGGTATATTCTTCTTTCAAAACATTAACTTCATTGGTTAAAAGAGTAATCATTTTTGCCGATTCAGAGTCTCTTCGTTCAGATTCCCCCATAAATTTTAAAAGCATTTGCTTTAATTCATTTGTATTTTTACCAACGTATTCCATCAAGACGTTGTTATCACGAATGACGTCAATATTTTTATTAGTAGATACAGTAGTCATTTTATTATAATAATTGTTTTTTACTTTATATATTTTCAACTTGGGTGTTCTTTAATTACGTATTTGTGCAATCATCAGCTCTATCGTTAATTTTTTGTTTAGAAAGTATAAAATCAAGAGAATCGTTTGTACACTTATCATCGATTGAAGTATAACTTTGAATTTTTAATTTTTTATCATCACCAAAATCAACCATCATGAATTTGTCTTTATTAGCATCCTCCGTTTGTCTAAATCGTATATAATCAGTGTTATCACCATCAACAGTTTTACCAACAACAGTTGCAAATTTATACGATTCATCAAAATCCGTCGTATCGTCTGTTGACTGAATTATTATTTTACCACCAGCATTAAGAGTTGTTGCCCGTTTAAGAAAATATTTTCCATTATCATTGTCCAACTTCACTCTTAAACGAACAACATTATTAGTCGCATTTTCGCCTTCGGGTAATATAACAATTTTACCAGGTTTTTCGGAATTAATATGTGTAATTATATCTTCTTTAATTCCGACGCTATACAGGTAGTACTCGTTATCAGTTATAGTCGCAGATATAGTTGCACCACCAGTTGTAGGTTTGTAAATATACGTCTTAGCAGATAATAAATCTTTTGTTGCAGAAAGCATGTCGACCGTAACAACATACGTTTGTACATCATCGGGTGTTAATCTAACTTCATTACCGTCCTTGTCAATATAGTAAACGTGAATCATATTTGTACCAACGGCACTAAACTTTTCATCATCGGGTATATCCAGTGCTTCGGTAGCACCAGTGGCTAGTTTTTGTTTATTCGCGGTAAATGTATGACTAAGATTAGATGAATATTGCGTAAAATATTTAATAGTATCAGAACCTTTATTTATTGTTTCTGTCATTCTTACCACATTTTTAGTTTTATCGGGATCATCATCAGTTGGATCAGGTACTTGCTGTTCCCATTTAACTATAATTTTTGTAACGTCGTCAAAACCACCACCGTTATTCCACGTTAAACTTAATTGAATATTCTTAGAAAGTTCCTTATCATCAAAATCACCTTCCTCTGCGTACCCCTCACTCGCTCGAATAATATACGATGAAGTCTTCTCAGTCGTATTATCAGATTTATCCGGGTTTTGAGTAGCCTGTAAATTACCAACCTCAATGGTTGGTCCGACTGTACCCTTCCTCTTATCATCGGTAGGTGTAGATGAATCACTTCCTTTTTTTCTCATAATCAAAAATAGAATAACAAGAATAACAAGAAGTGCAACAGCACCGTAAATATATTTGTTTTCCATGTTTATTTATATTATACATTTTTATTTTTATTCCAAACATGTTTACCTCGATAAAAAGTAAAAATGTGTGAATTATCAATTTAAACTACACTTGGTATATGTGTCTAAAATTTCATCTTCGGATAACAAAATATCCATAGATTGGTAATTACATTTATATTCAAGACCTGTCATATTTACAATATTTTCAACCACTAATTTGCGATTACCATCATCTCGCATATCGTACATAAGGAATTCTTCACCTTCATCATTCGTACCCGTAGGGCTAAGACGTATATAATCAGGTTTTGAACTTTCTAGTAATTCCCATACTATAGATTTAGTACTATCTTCCGAAAGACCAACTTCGCGTGGTAAAGTAACATCAGTATCCGTGTATGCAAAAAATTTATCATTACCACTATCACCACCTTTTATCTTAATTTTAAATTTGGAATTATCACCGCCTTGAGTAGCAGGTATAATCGTAACCCTTGTATCATCATCAAGTCCTGTAACCAAATCTTCAATTTTACCGGCACCATCAAAAAACATATAGTACCCTTTATTCAAAAATTCACTCGTAATTTCAGCTTTTTTATCGTCATCTTTCGAAAGTGTTGGTTCTAACAAAGTGACTTTCTTTTCTTGTAAACCAAGTGTTTCTGTCAACTCTTCTTCAGTAACTGGTATCGCGGCTATATCTTTAGGTGTTAATTCCATCTCAACACCCGTAAGTTTTTGTTTATAAAAAAGTCTGACTTTATTGTCACCAACTGCATTAATACCTTCACTATCTATACCACTAAAAACAATCTTACTGACTGCGTTCTTTTTAAACATTTTTGGTTCGTCGGTTTTTTTAATAGTTTTTTCCTGTTTTTTCTCATCTCCTATGTATCGACGAGCAATTATTTCATCCAAGTCTAAACCGTCTTCTGTATTTTCAAATTTTATACCAACATCAACGTTTTTAGATAAGGCTGTATAATCATCAACATTAACAGCACCTGATCGCCCTGAAGCTTCGGCGGGATTATAAGTTTCTATAAGATTCATAGGTGTTATTTCAGCTGTAAATTCACCACGGTTTTTATAAAAATATGCACCCGCAATTACTATTGAAAGTAAACAACAACACATAATAAGAATCAAAATCATCTTTTTCTATTATTACTATTTATTTTTATTTTAAAATTATGTATCTTACCGACCACCTCGGCTTGGAGGAGGAGAAGGTGGAGGTGGACTCACAAAATCCTTAATCGCAATGACTGGTTCCGGGTATTCCTTTTTAACAAAATTAACAGCGTCGCATTTTCCACCCCCGAATCTACCCCCGTTTTTATATGATGTTTGGTGTTTCGCTCGAAAATAAAGTTTAAAACCAACCGAAAATGGATCTGTAGAAGAAAGTTGACAACCAGAAAGCCACCTCTGCCCCACTGGTGTTTGACATTTTTCTAAACCCCCACCTTCGGACTCGGGTGTACGCCCCCACAACGACACTTCTTTAATTTCGTATGGTTCTATGAATATATCTGTAACTTGCCAGGCATCGTGGCGGAATTCAGGTTGCCAATCACTAGTATCGTTATATATCTCATCGACAGTTCTATAAACCATTTCCCCGTCTACTTCTTTCTTATAATTCCATTGTTCAGCTTGGTACCCTTTTTCCTTTTCTTCTATTAAATCTAGTATTTTTTGTTTATATTTTTTCAACGTTTCACTGTTATTGAAAGCATTCTTCACTGCAATATAGTCATCATATGTATCCTCAGGATCATTAATAATCGTATAATAATTTGAATCACGGTCACGGAATAAGTTATCCACCCCGATTTTATCACCGCTCATACATGCAGAAAGTCCACATGTAACCTCAAATTCGCTAAGACAACGACCTTCCACCTTTTTAACTTCTAACGAGTTTGTACTTGTCGATATTATGTCATCTGCATAAATTAGTTTAATAACATATTTATACGTTGCGTACGAAGATTCTTCGTATGACAATGTAATTGAAGTATCTCCTTTCTTAAATTTTTTTGTTTTTAAAACAGTTCCATCTTCGCGTTCAATTTGTAACGTATACGATTCGTGTGCGTTCGTAATATCTGTAAATTTAATGGTAACCGTTTTATCTAGAACAAATAGTTTTTGATTAAATGTTGGTACAGGTGGTGGTTGTATATTTGGCATCACGTTTTCACATGAAGCTGAACCACTACTAACAGCATTTATGGTCATATATTCAACTTCATCATCAATTACACCTACACGTTCATTGTTTTTTAAGATATTACTTTTTCCTTCAGAAACATAATTACGTCTAACATACTCCCAAGGACCAAGTTTGTTTGCAAATTCTGTTCTATTATCTTTATCAACAAATCTCACCATCGAATTACACAATTTTCGACCCGCTATAAGATCTTGATTTGAATCATTATCGTGACTATAAACCATAACACGACCAGTGTTTTCTTTTCTATTATAAAATGGCGTGTACCCAGGTACCCCAACCGCTATCTGATTACCCGCGCTATCTACATCCACGGATGTACCGAATCTAGATTTTGTTTCTAAAGATTCAGCTTGTCCAAGTACATCTTGATACTCTTGAACCAGTGTCCATACACCCGTACGCCAGTTGCGCGTATACGACGAGACTGAACCCGTATTACTTTTTCCAGCCGAATTTTTACCATCGTTTTCCTTATAGTATGTTACTTCGTATGGTGCACCAACAGCCAATTTATTATTATCAATAGAAACCGAACTACCAAACCTCATATTTCTAGGATCGTTCCACCCAGAACTACTGTCATAATCAAAACGATCTTGCCACGTAACATAATCTTCATCATCGTTATATTTATCGTTTTTATCTAGGTACGTTTGTTCAAAACCAAACCCATTTGAGTGTAGCGTTTGACTTTTCCCATTCACAATTTCTGAACGTGTAGTTAAATGAAATGGAGAATAATAAAGATGTGGCATAATAATACTTTGTGCCCATTTACCTGGTTGATCTTTTAATTTATCATAAATATATACAGACCCTATTTCTTCTAGCTTATCATATTCTGTATTAAACAAACTAGTGGTTCTGCCTTTTTTATATAATGTTTTACCTGGAGCACCTATAGCCATTACGTTATTACTAAGAGATACACTTTCACCAAAATTATCGCCTTCTTCGAGAGAAATACTCAATTCAGCCCATCTTCCTTCTATGATATCGTTTTCTCCGGGTACTATCTTTTTTCCATCACCCCAATCGTAATAATCACTTGGGTTCATGGTATAAATATAAGCCGCACCTTTACCCCCATCTGCAAGTGGAGCACCTACAAGTAATTTACCTTCCGACATGGAAACAGAGGCACCAAAGTTAGCCTTTTTTGGACCGTATAGTGTTTTTACAAAAACAAATTTTTTCCCCGTTCGACTTTTTCTATATATATGAACCATATCATTTCTCCAATCACTGTAATAGGGTTGACCTACTGCTGCAAAAACAGATCCGGACTTAAAAACACAAATTGAAACACTCGTACCAAAACCTTCCATCTCATTCATTGGTTTATATTCAGGTATATGCACGTCCCCCAAAAACTCAATTTTATTATTAATAACACGAAGAAAACCAACAGAACCTGTTGGGTTCCACATATACGTTAATTTGTATTTATTCCTCATAGTATATTGATCAAAAAAGGTCAATTTTTTATCATTATATGGAGTTTTTGTGTAATCATAGTACTTATCTAGTACATTTTTTTGATAACCAAGAATAATCTCATTTTGTTTTTCTTCCGGTAAATATTCTATACTATAACGATGTTCACCGTTTACGTCTTCGATAAATCGTTCTTCTCCTTCTTTATCATAATTTATTATAAAATTACCCATTTTTCTTAATCTAATACCGTTTGAACTTGTATGACCCTGAATAGTGCTGTAACTTGATGGTTTTGAACCAGACCATGGTAATTTTTCTAATCTCATTTTCCAGGTTTCCCCGCGTCGCTCTTCCGTTGTAAAATACGTTCTATTTTCATCTATATACTCGTATTCTCCATCGAAATATCTAACTCCATCTCTATCTGCGTAAATTTTTCTACCGTTCTCAGCTATAAATCCATAATAATCGTTTTTAAGCTTTTCTCTAGAATTTTTACCCCATGCATCGTCATTTTTATCAACATTATTAACATAATCGGTCCATGTTTGTTCTTTATCAGAATCGGTATACTCTGTTTTATATTTTTTTGGACTTTTAAGTAACGATTTAGTGATACCGTCTACATTTTCAGTAGCCCAGATTACTATACCTTCAGAATCTTTTTGAAAACTACTTATATGCCACCCCCCGTTGGGCAAGAGTCTATTTTCTTCATCACCAACAGATGTTATCGCTATGTAACCCTTATCAACAGAAACAGCTGAACCCGTTTTATCGCGACTGTTACCACCTCTAACTATACCGATATTGTACCACTCACCGTCTTCGCTGTCTCTTTTCATAATAAAAGCAGCACCGGAGTCCGGGTACTCGTAAATTTCTGTTGTGGTAAGTACATCTTTACGTTTACCATCTTCATCAAATTCTATAATATTAGTTGTACCGTCTTTTACCTTTACAGACATTTTCTTACCTTTACCCGTATTTGGTGCACCAATAACCATTATATTATCACTTATAGATACCGAACTTCCATACTGACCACGTCTAAAAGCTTCGTGCGCTTTTTTACCATCTTTCTTATCAACTGGTCTTACCGGATTATCACCGATATCGTTAACGGGATATAGGGTTTCGATAGGTTTTCTTTCTGGTAAGGATGAAGATGGGGATGAACCCAATTCAAAGGAACGGTCATCGTTTTCTATACTTGATAATTTTACCGATTCCGAAAAATAAGCTGGTGTTGTTGGTAGTGCTGCTACATTATCCGGTGGTGGTGGTGCTACGTAAGTTGGTCTTCTATATCCTGGTTCACCTACATTAAATGGGAGTATTTGCCAAAAATTTAGGGCAGCTGAAAGGCGCCCATTAACACTGTTCCACATGTTTGTGTGATCTTCTCTTGCGTCAGATCCCGCGTTTCCCGGTAGACCGCCGCTTATGCGATTATTATTAGTAAATGTAATAAAGTTATTCCTTTTATATATTTCTTTAGTCGTATTATCACTTTGTAAAGTTTCCTTAACTGTTAAATTCATATGATGCCTTGCATCTCTAACAACAATTATAATACCCTTACCAATTTTCGCATCCGAATAAATTGAAAATATGGGTTCAGTTTTAAGAACATCGTCCCATTTGAAATAGTGATAACCATTGTAACTATAAACTTTCGAATTACCTCTAATGTATGGGTACTTACCATCTGTTCTAATTTTGCTGTGACTTGGGATATTAGTTTTATTATAATTAAGATACATATCCCCGTTTTCTGCTCTTACCATTAAAGCCTGATAAGAGTCATCTTCTGTATATCTAGGAACATCCTCTTTATCTGGTAAACTATACTCTTTATCACTTAGTTCCATATTTCCAGTCGTTTCGTTATAAATCGGTATTTTTATGGGAGCATCAACTTCTGGTAGATTTCTATGATTATATTCTTCTCGAACGTGCCCATATTCAAGATTTTCAGGATTATGGTCACTATATTGCAAATAATATAAGTATTTAATGGTAAAAGCGTTTTTTGTAAATGTTGGAAATACACCCTCAAAATTATCATTGACATATATATCGTATCTATATTTAGCACCCGATTCACTTTCATAATTTTTAACAGTAGTTGTAATAATTTTAGAACCATTAACAAAATGAGAGTAAAATACACCATCGTCAATTAATATTTGATCACCCACGTTACCAGTCTGAAATCTACTTGAATTTTCTAAATTTTTTTCCGCTCGGGGTGCAATAATAGCTAAGAATCCATGATCATCGACCGACAAACTACTCAAATCAATAATTAATTCTATTTCCTTCTCCGTTTGTTTTTCTATTTTTAACACGGATTGAATTTTATATTTTAACTTGTTCACGGGTGTATTATCTCTTATACTCGAAAGTGTACGTGTATTCGCAAAAGATAAATTTAATTCGTTAGCAGTATAATTGTCTTTCATATCACAAATAATTACGGAATAATTATCGGAATTATCTGGGTTTTCAATAGTTGTATTTAATTTAAGCTTCTTATTAACATTATCCCATGTCCAAGTACTGGAATCATCTTTAAACGTAGGCGATTTACCATATATTTTTTCTATTTTTAATACATCAGCATTTAAATTTTTTGTTTTGTAATAATCCGATAATAAAGTAATTTCATCGGATGTTAAGGTTACATCAAAATACGCAAAAGATGAAATAAGCCCACCTTTACATGGTTGGATTGTAGTAATTTTTTCTGGTATACCGGGATAAAAAATTGTAGGTTGTGTATCATCTTCTTTATTTAGAGTATCATCAATAAGTTGCGTTTCCTGTTCTTCAAATAAAGGACTACCGTTTGAAACAGTCTTATCACTTATAAGTTTAACTTTAGTTGTATATTCCGGATACCGAACATAAGTATTTCTTTTACCACCTATACTAGCAATGTACGAAGTTTCTCTAATAAATTCTCGAGTTCTATCGCGATCAATATCACCAGTGCCATCATCAGTGCCATAAGACTTTTGTTCTCCAATAATTACTTTTTGTGTAATTATCAAAATGTGCCATTCACTTTTCGAGACAACAAGTCCCGTGTTTTTTCCACTAATTATTAGTTTACCATCCACTATTCCTATAGTACCTTCTAATACGGAAAAATCTTTTACTTTTTTATTCTCTATGGAAGATGGATAAAAAAGGTTTCCAAAATCACCAGTCAATAAGCTTTCCATTTCTACACTGGGTGTAGTTGAAAAAACTAAAACCATGGAACGATCCTTACCTTCATTAACAAGTTTAAGTGGAAAATTAATACTACCAGATATACCAGCTTTTGTTCCCGCCGCATTATTTACGATTTTTAGTTTATTTTCGTCGGCAATAATCTTAGATTTCGAACCTTGATTTCTATATTCAAAAGTTGTTTCTTTTATAGTAGGTGGTACGTGTATGTAAAATGTAGGTGCTTGTTCTATACCCATAGGTAAATCCCTACCTTCAACAATTTTTCCGTATTTAGCAAGGTAGTCAGCTTCAGTTTTATCAGTTGCTGCTTTTTCTTTAATTTTAGTATTATACGCTTTCGGATCACACGAACCATTCATAAATCCGTTTATAGAGAGTAAAATTTTTTTAGCATTTTCAATTTTAGTCTTCTCATCATCAGTTTTTGCACCTGTCATTTTGTTAGTAACCGCTTCTGATACTTTTCTAATATCATAAGATCTTGGTAAACCTAATAAATCTTGTGCTTCGTATATTTTATCCATGGTTATAGTCGTATCAATATTATTTATATCAAATTTCACAAAACGTACGCCTTCAATAATATCCTTAGTTTCAGAAACATTACACACAGGTTTACCTTTATTACCTTGTGTAGAATCTATAACTGTATTAGACTCCTTAATTGGGTAATCTTCGTCATCGCATGTAATATCACTGCTAGTATTATGATACTTACTTCTTCTGTCAAAAAATGATTCCGCATCGTTTCTGCAATAATACATAGATTTCGACTCATTACCAACTTTACAATATTCTTCATTTTCATCAGTTGGATTTTTACCAATTATGTTTAAATCAGGTTGTTTAATTGAAAACCAGAATCTTGGCTCTGTCCCTCTCTTCTCTGTATATAATCTAAAAGAAGCCTTGTCTGGTTTTGACACAGCCGAACACGTTATAGTTTTGTCTTCACCAATAATACACCATTTTAGTGCATCACTATCAATTGTTTGACCCATGACCGTTTGTAACTGAAAATTACCAGTTTTACCACGGTCTTCTGATGTATTTATATAACTTAAATAAAATAAAGTCGAACAACTAATACTTATACCCGGAATATAGTTAGTGGAATACCAATCTTTACTCGCCGTTTTTACTTTATTATCTTCATCAACATAATAATAGTAATCTTCAGTCACGCGTTGAGGGTAATCACTCCTGAAAAAACCACCTTTTATCTGATACCATCCTTCATCGGGTAAGTTATCAGCCCCTTTGGGAGGCCATTGTATTTCAGGTCCTTCGACCTTTGTAATTTGAGACTTTTTTAAAGAAATTTCATCTTTATTTACCGTAAACTCTTTGTACCCAACTTCATTATTAACTCCTTTCGTGTTGTAATATAATGTTAATTTTACGTTTCCACTTAAAATCTTATAATCAAATAACGTATCTTTTAAAAAATTTACGGATACATCAGTATAATTCTTTAATAAAGATGGATCCGTATACTCTTTTGTGATTGTTCGTTTACCACCGTCTTCTAAACTTGGAAATTCACCAACAAGTATCCATTTAGTAACACCGTCAACCTTACCGTTACGCCATGAAAAGTCTATAGAGTCTATAGTATAATTTTCATGTTTTTTATAATAAAGGTAAATTAATACAATTAATATAATACATAAAATGATAATTAGATTATTACCATTAATCATTTTATATATTATGAGATTTAAATATAGTTAATATTAGCCTGATAAATCAAAACCGTATATATATCCAGCACCACCTTCATATTCTTCGTTCCAAGCCCCACTACTGGTTTGGTTGGATAAGAGCGCAGGTCCGCTACCAGATAATACAATAGGTTCAGTTTTATTTATTTGTTTTTTAATTAATACATTATTTCCAAAACTGAGATCTTTCACAGTACTATTATTTGGAAGGTAATGTGTTTTTCGTAGAAGTGTTTTGTTATACTCATACTTATCCCCATTTAATTTGTATAAAATAACTTTTCCCTGTCGATTTAATTTTTGTGATTCGTTTTCTTTAAAACTAACAGTTACATCGGATCCAGGTACACCCACAGCTAAATATGAGTTATTAACATCAACAGAAAACCCATAATAATCGCTTAATACAAAACCATCACCTGAATTCGGTAAAGTTTGTTTCAATACCCAATTATCATTACCCATATTTTTATAGACGTAAACTTCACCCAGTTTACTTGTACTCGCTCGAGGAGGGGATGAAACTACTAAAGTTTTATCGTACATGGACATGGATATAGCAGTGGGATCATTTTTTTTAAATGGTACATTAAGCTTCGCTTTTTCAACACCATCAATATTATATATGTAAATATAACCAAATTGTGAAGTTTTCTTCGAATCAATCTCTATTGTTGCTATTCTTATACCATCTTTTGTGGTTGATTTGTTACCCACTATATAACTACCAAATCTAATTTTATCGTGAATAATTGTCTCGTGATGTTTTTTTGTAATTTCGGAATGAAATTTCCATTTCCCATCGTCTTTATCTGTCATTATGATTATAGTCGAATCTTGAAGTTTTCTTTTTGCTATATTATTTGCATATCCAGTTAAATTATCGTAAATAGTCTTTTCATTACCTGATTTCACGGTATAGTAAACTGAATCGATTAAATATTTTATAGTATTACGATTCTCCGTATAATGTCCCGATATCAAGGTGTTACTTAAACTATTATGGGCTTCTACACACGCATATTCATTATCCGTGTCTTTAAATTGTATCATAGAATTATACACGAATTTTCCATCTTTTAATTTATAATATAAGATAACTTTAATCTTATCACTGGATTTGGGGTACCGACAGTGTTGTATATCCCCACCGTCTACATCATTTGTTTTAAGTGCTTCTATAAATAAATCATTTTTATCACTTATAGATGACGATCCGGGAAACGTTTCAATTTTTTTATCACTTGGTGGTACTATTTTTTGTACAAGAGTATTACCGTTTCTATCGTAAACGTAAACTGCCGACTCTTGGTCCATTTCATAGGCTTCATCATTTACTATAATATATTTATCATTGGCATCAAGATATTTTCCACTACTACGCATAGTACCCAAATCAATGTTACTCACCCGTGCATAAAATGGAGAAATGTCATCACTGTCACGGTCGATAAAGAATGTACTCACCATTTGATTCTTTCCAGGTATGGGTTTAATAGTCTTGTCAACAAAAGATTTTGATTCTTCGGCAATCTCTCTTGCCAGCTTTTCCGCGGCTTCCACAGCCTCTTGTTCCCTTTTTATCCTATCTTCTTCATCTTTCCTTTGTTTGACATCGTAGCGTGTACCATCGAGATCCCAACCGTATGTACTTTTTTTACACGCAAATTGGTGTATACTGGAATTACCGTTTTTATAAAGATTTGCAAAATCCGTACCAAATTGTGATGTATTAGGACCGTAATTTGGGCGTTGACAATTACCAACAGAAGTTTCCGAACATTTTTCTTTAATTTTTTCATATCCATCGGTAAAGGTATCACGCATAGATTGCCAAGCCGAATCTTTATATCGATTTGCTTGGTCCCCCTGTATACCTGCTTCTAATTCTTCTCGTGTTTTTGCTTCACATATTTCATCTCCAATCGTACCTGCCCTTGGATCAATCTCAGCTACAGGTTCCGTAGCAGATCCTCGCCAGTTACAGATTGATTCATCAAAATTTTTACTAAAGTCTGGTAAGGAGATAGGACTATTATTGAAAAGGTCATTCGTAGGCTTGTGGCTTGAAATTTTTGCCGATGCCTTTTTAGTATCAAAATCATTTTGTATAGTTGTAATTTTAGACGACGTATCACCATTTGTTTTCTCTTCTAAACAAAGTCCCTTTTCTGTTATTTTTTCACACTGTGCATCTATTGCATCTTTTAATGCTTTAATTTTATCATCTTTAGGACACACATTATTGTCTCCGTGTTTTATATATTTAAATTTTGGATTACTATCGTCGTCGTAATCTATATCCCAGCTACAACTATCATTAGTAGTATAACCATCGTTTAGGTTTGAACAAGATTCTTTCATGCGATATTCTTTGATTAAATCTCTGAATGGTGGACTTGAATATAAATCAGCCGTGCTAAATTTACCTTCACATCCCTCAGTTTTTCCCTTTCTATCGTACTTACCTTTATGTCTACACCCAGTTCCCCAATCTGGTAACTCGTCAATACCCGACCCGTTTTTTTTCTCTTCAAACCTAGGTGTAGTGTAAAAAATTCTTTTACACAAGGTTTCAACGGTATCATCACTTTCTATACGAGTACCTACAGAATTAGCATATGTCTTAACTTCGGCTATACTAAAATTCGCACACTGTCCATTCACGACGGAGTTTGTCTTCTGTACGGGTATATAAAAAGTATTCCATCTTTTCATTGGGTTTGTTTCTGTTGTGTTATACCACCCTACAGTTTTTTGAAACTCGGTACTTTCCCCTTTCCCCTTTTGAGTTACAGTACACGTATTAGTAACTTTTGTTAATACAATTTCATCGTCGGATATTTTTATTGGTGTTCCAGATTCCATTCTATACAAATAATTTTGATCCATTTTATATACACGAGCATTATCTCGCCAAGAACCATCCTCTGTATTTATAGCTTCAAACTTGTCTTTTTTATTGAATCCAGTACCATCATTCGAGTAAAAGACTTCTCCATAAAGTTTACGAGTTGTACGATAATTTTTTGTTCCATTAGAATATTTTATTTCTTTTGAATCAAAGTCATATGGAATAGAACCTCCATATGTTTTAAATGTTTTTGTCCATTTATTGTTATTCGCACTTCTTAAATAAAACTCGTTACTCCAGCTTTGAAGTTTTTGTAAATAAAATATATCGTAACATTCTTTATCATCATACGTTTTATCTGAAAACTCAAATTCATCTCGGTCATTTATTATGAATTTTTTAGTACCCGTTTTTGATTTTATAGTATAAAACCCGTTCTCAAATTCGTGATCTGATTGATTAAACGAGAAAACAGTTTCACTTAGTTTTGTAAGAAGATCTAGGGTAATACTAAACATGTTTTTTTGTAAATATAACGCTTTTGTAATAAGTGGTTCTGATTCCTCGTTATAATAAACATCGACTTTCAAACCCTGTTTTACAGTATCCAAATCAAAATCTCTACCGTCAAATATAATTTCATTATTCTTAAAAGGTTTGAAATATTCAGGCTCATCTTCTTTTTTTATTTCCTTAGTTTCTAAAACGACAAGGTTACCGTCACTATTACCACCCGTTAACTTAATAACCCATTTAGTAACACCGTCGGTAGTTTTGTTTCTCCAACCGAATTTTATTTCGTTGGTTTTCAATGCATACCCTTCTGATGTTATGTATTTTGAAATCATCAAGACAACTACAGTAATACATAAAATGATGAGTAACTTTCTATCAGTTATCATTTTATATACCATGAGATAATATTTATGTTAAAATTTAATTATTATTTTTCTTCTATTACGTACCCTGATTTGCGACTGGTTATAAAATATACAAACGCACCAATCATGCCTAGGAGTGCTAATATAATACCATAATCTTGACCATCCATTTTTTTATATTATACTATTATAAAAAAATGCGGGCTGTTACTTCAGTATTATTAGAGGCACTCCTCATTGGTGTCATGTTACAGGTTTTAGTTATGGGTCTTACGAAATATGTATACAAGGGAACGGGTGTACTTATAATATCAGGCGCACTCATACATTTACTTTTTGAGTATTCGCCATTCGGTAATATTAACGAAAAATGGTGTAAAATGATATTTTAATTAAAATTAGTCTATTTCCATATTAATACTCATGTTTCTTAGAAGAGTCTGCCCTTTATCGATAAGATCTTCTAAGGTATCATTCAATTCTTTCAGTTTATATTCAATATCCTCGTTATAATCATTCAAATAATTTTTGAAAAAAGCTCGTGCGTTACCAACGTCGTGTCCTGCATCCAATAAACATCCCAAAGTATATCTTCTTAACCGAATACCAATCTCGTTCGCGCGTTCTTTTATAGCAGCTTTTCGAACAGTTTCAGTTATTCTTTGTCTCGGTTTTGTTTTAGTAATAAGTTTCTCCGTATCTCTAATTTGTTGTCTAATTTTTTGTAATTCGTTTTCATCGTGTTCTCTCTGCGCCTGTTCAAGAATTCTCATATCATTTTCAAACGCCTCTCGATCGTTTTCCCAACCATGTGCTCTATCAAGAGCAAAATCACGGAGTTCATTTTCCTCGTCAGGTGTTGCTAGGAGAAAATCATCGTTTTCATCATTTATTTGATTTGAAGGTGCATCTGCATCTGCATCCTGTAATTCATGTTCGTAATATCTATATCTATTTCCCCTTTCTGTTCGTATAGGTACAAATGGAACAGGTGGGAAATTGAGTGTACTATCACTCATCACTTCTCTCAACATAAAAGTATTAGTATCATCATCTTCAGATTCCGAATCATAACTTGAATTTGAGGGTGAAATAATATCATGGATTTTTTTTATCGAATTACACATCTCAAGGTAATGACCTTCAGATATATTAGTCGAATTTAAATCAATCAAACGCATTAAATTAGTAAGATCTTCCATTTTTATATTCTTTAAAAAAAAATAAATTAAAATTAACTTAGGTTACTCACGTCTAGATTTATTTCATAAAAAGTATCTATAATACCCTGATTTACACGCATAAATGAAGTTACAATTTCCATTTCATTTTCAATGGAATCGAGATTACGTATATATGCTTCTCTTTGACACTGTCTATATTCATTCGAAAAACTTAAATATTCTAAAAAAAAATCGTGTGAATTACTCGCGTATCCAAGTTCTTGTAATTCTTCTACAGTTTCACAAAGGGGTAGGTCTAAAGCGTTACAATATGCCTCGAGTGCTTCGCTTTTAATAGTTTTAGTTACACGGTATCTTTTTTTACACGTTTTTAAGGCTCGCTTTATTCTCCTTCGCTCGCGGACGAAACCCATACACTTAGTAACTATCGTATCTAATGGGTTTTCTCTTAATCTAACTGGTAAAGTACGAACACGTCGAGTATTTCTAGAAATATCACGGAGTGTATTACAAATTTCTAAATAATCACCTTCAGGTATTTCGTCTGAGTGATTATCAACTAAGCTCATGATTTTTTGTAGAGTAGTAGTTGTCATAGTATATATTAAAACTTTCTATTTTTTAAATGGAATTCTTCTAGATATGACCTGTAAAATTCAGTCTCGTTTGACACGCACGGATCGAGATATAAGAGTTTTTTATAAGTAAAAACGTTTTTAATATCCAGTTCTTCAGATCTAGCGGCAATAGCATAATTTCTGACCGACTGTGTTACATTTTTTCGTTTCGTAAAACTTATATTTTTTTTAATTATTTTTTTTGAATTTTCTTCTATTTTTTCAATCTTATAAATATCAAATTCATCTTTCAGAAATATGTACTTTTCTTTCCAATAATCTCTTTCTTTATAAACACTCACCATGTGCTTATTTATTTTGTACAGTTCCGGATACTTTTCCTTTGTTGTTTCCTTCATTTTTTAATAAAAGTAAGGCTTCAATTACTTCAGCAATTTCGTTGTGTTTTAAACAGAATCCGTTCTTACCAGCTCTACAATAACAGGGTTGGTAGCAACAATTTGGTCGCATTTTTTTATGTTTTTATATTTTTATATTTCAACTTAGGACTCCGATTCACTTACAATTTCACCTTCTTCAACTTCAGTTTCAGATTCAGACAACATTTCACTTTCTTCATCACTTGAGTATTCGTTTGTACGGTTTACATCGTCTATATTATTAGGAAGAATATCATAAAGATTATCCCAATTTACATGACTCTTAATTTCATAATCATCAATAAAGTCCTCCATTGAAATTTTATCATAAATACCCCAATCTTCTTGAAATAACCATCTCCAATACCCAATATCTTTGTATTCGATTTTAGAAGGAAAAAGTTCAATCGAATAATTTTCACCTTCTCTATACTTATTTCTATAAAGAGTTTCCATGGTTTCTTCTACGTAAATATCATACATGTGCTCTAAAACACCGACAGGAGATTCACAAACATTTATTTTAGGTTCATAGGAAAACGTTGTAAAATGCGCCTGTCCATAACTTGTTTCAATTTTTTTCTTTGAAACTCCCATGTAAGCGATATAATTTTTATTATTGGAAGGAATAAGATGTTCGGGGTATCCAAATTCTGCACGCAAACCATAGACATTACAGCTTTTATTGTTCAAATTACTACATAAATCATTAAGGTGAGAAAGTTTTACGAGCGAGGTACAGTTTTTTAAAAGTTCGTGTGTAAGATTGTTAGACATGTTATATCATTAAAAGGTCTATATTTTTTAAGTATGATTAAATTTCCATTTTTGTTTTTGGTAACGTTTGTAAAAGACATTCCCAATCAACATTTTCCGGTATTTTGTTTTTTAAGAAAAACTTTTCACCGGATTCGATATCTTCAAAATATCTCTTCATATATTTAGTCCACATACGTCTTTCTGATCTGATAACATAAGGTACAATTATCATTTCCTTGTGATTTATCATTGTTCCATCTTTAGGAGATAAATTATCCACAAGCATATTTAAAAAAGGTAATGTAATTTCTTCACACCCCTTATTTTCGTGATAAAATTGAATCATTCGAATATCCTCTCTATCACAAACTTTACTCAAACAAACATAACCGAGATACGTATTATTACCAAGTTCAGTCGGAAAACCTTCTTTGGGTTTAAGAGCAAAAACTTCAACGTCGATAGGTTCGAATAAACCCAAGGCATTAGACATGACTTCGTTCATATCTTTGAGTTGAACAATTTCAGTGTGTGTTTTTAAAAGATTAAAGAATAAAGACATTTTTGTTTTTTTTTGTTTATTTTTTTATATTTCGTCGATCCCACTTAGGTCATCGTCGTTCATTAATAACTCTTCAGCTACAATTTGATAAAAAGCCATTTTATACGCCAAAAATCCAAATAAAGTTGCACCCATATTAAAATCAAACGGTAAATCATTAGAATTCCACATTGATTCAGCTAATGCCAAGCATGTCGGTAACAATAATCTTTTATTCAAACCGGGTATTCTTTCAATATTATCAACATACGTAGACAGTGAATCTACATATATACAAGAAGCTACAGTACCCATAATAGCAGATATACCATCGACTGGTGTATGAAAAATGAAGTTATACGTCGAAATAGCTACACCATATTTCAGTGTTGATTTTTTAATCTTCGTCTTAATATGTTCGTACTCAGATATACCCTCTTTTCTTTTAGTTGGACACGATATTCTAAGTGTTTTTTGTGCAGGATTTATTATATTTAACATATTACAATTTATTTACTCTACATCTATACCTTTAATAATGTAATTTTCATCTTGAAAATACTTTTTCTTAAATGCGCGTTCCTTTTTTATAAAATCTTTACAGCTCTTCTCAACTTCATATATACGTCTATGAATATTTAATAAATTACTTTTATTAGTAGGTGTTTTTCGCCATTTATCACCGAAAATATTAGAATATTGTAATTCGCGTCTTTGGTGTTTAAGGTCATCGAGAAGTAGTTTATAAAGTACGAGTGAATATGAATCATATTCACCACGCTCGTAATCATTAAAACACATTTGTTCACGTGCAAGTGTATTCATACTTTCACGGAGTAGGTTCGCCCCATTTTTCTCTCCATCGGTTAACCAGAGTTTCGATTCTCTCTTTTGAGAATCGTGTATTTCTGGAGGCTCGTTGAGGGGCTCCTGGACACACGAGATCACATGATTCGTACGTATTAAGTTTTTCCCATACAAGTCTTTGCATGTCACCCGGGAGTTCGTTTGTCGCTTGACAAAAAGAGAGTTTATAGTCGTATGTGTGTAAGGCGATATAGTCGTCCATTTCATTTGTATATTAAGTTTATTAAATCTTTATTTATATTTAAAAAACTTAGGACTATATTTATCGAATGTTTTGTCATGCTTTAAATATTCTAAAATAATAGTTTCGCCACTGTCGTTTTTTGATATAATTTTATTACTCGAAAATTCCGATGATAACATCATATTAGGATGTAATGATACATGAGACTCCGTTGATTTTAGTGTTTGTGTATTTGAACCCAATAAGCGAGATATACTAGAGTAAAACGAAAACATGTTATTATTTATGTTTATTTTTTTATATTGTAAATACAAGATGGTTTCACTCCAGGACTTACCCAAAAAAGTACAATACATTATAATAGATTCAAAATATGTAAATGGTTCAAATAATACATTTTCTATAGATCTAACACTTGAATCAAATTTACATTTAGAAGAAATGTCACAGGTATGTGGACTGAAACCAGTTGATTTTTATATCACACAGGTTGGTCAAGATAATCAGAACTCTGATTCACATGTAAGTAGCGTTGCAAAATACGTTGATATTATATGTGAAGATATACCAAAAAGAGCACAAATACTCGATGAAAGACATGGACAGATTTTAGCCAGAGTACCATTAGAAAGACATTTCAACCATGGTTCGCATACTATCATTAGGGATAAACAATGGAAAGGGTTTCAAAGACAAACAAACTTATTTAATCCCATATCTATACAGAAACTAAATTTTGAATTATACGAGTATCAGGAAGACACTGATTACGTTACTTTACAACCTGATGCAGAGTGGTATATGGTTCTTGAAATAACAACTGTAGATGTAAAAGAAAAACCTATAAATAGAGAAGTTCAGATTCTCGAGGCTTTGCATAAACTTATCGGTAAGATAGATGAACTCAACATAAATGTCGAAAAACTTCCAGATAAGAATGATATTGAAAAAATGGAAAAAGAAAAAAGAAAGAAAATTCCATTAATGTACCTTTTTATATTTTTAATGTTTATGGGGGGTGGTTATTACTTACTAAATCGCAAGGTTTCACAACCGGTGCCTATGCAGATGCAGCCGACTTTTTAGCTGGTGTTTTCTTTGGAGTAGCGGCTGCTTTTTTAGCTGGTGTTTTCTTTGGTGTAGCAGCTTTTTTAGCTGGTGCTGGAGCTGGAGCTGGAGCTGGAGCTGGAGCTGGAGCTGGTGCTGGAGCTGGTGCTGGAGCTGGAGCTGGTGCTGGAGCTGGAGCTGGAGCTGGAGCTGGAGCTGGTGCCTTAATAATGTCGGCAATTTCTTTAATTATACCATATATTTCAGTTTTGTGAATTTTTGGTCGTTGCATAGCATGTTCAATTTTTTCTCTGACAGAGTCCATCGCGTAATATATATAAAAGAAATATTATCTTTATACTAAATGTTATTCATAGGTCCAACTCTCCTGAGTGGAATAGGTCAACACTGTAAAAAATACATGGACCTTTTTCCCGTTGATGAATATACTAAATATTTAGAAATACACGATGAAATACCAGAGTCTGAATATGCATTTATATTCGCACTTCCCGTAAAGTATTGGTTAGACAAAATACCAGAAATTAAAAGAAAAGTAAAACATGTAACGTGTATGACGGTATGCGAAACAGAAACAGTGCACGAAGATTACGGTAATCTTTTTGATTTATTTGATAAAATTGCAGTGCCGAGTGAATACTGTAGAAAAATTTTTAAAAGGCAATTTCCAGATAAACATTTTTTTGTAATACACGCACATATACCTTATAAAAGACCGTATACATTTTACCATATAGGTAATGTACATGATCCTCGTAAAAATTTTAATAAAATATTAGAGTGTTTTTTACGATTAAATAAACCAGACTCTAGATTAATTGTTAAAGCTACATGTAAACAACCCGTTAATATAAACTTACCAAACGTAACTGTTATAAACGACCTGGTATCCGATGAAGTTATGGAAGATATACATAGTAAATCAGATTGTTATGTAAGCTTCTCTTCATCAGAAGGTGTTGGTATGGGTGCAGTAGAATCTGCTATAAGAGACAAGCCGGTAATAATAACAGATTATGGCGGGGCAAAAGAATATATAAAAACACCTTATACTATTAAATGTGATTTACAAGAAATACCGAGGGATGATTTTTTATACAAAGAAGGTATGCAGTGGGGAAAACCCAGTGTAGACCAACTCATGGAATTCATGGTAGATGCTTACAATAAAAAAATAAGATATATGGATCATACGAAAACCCGAATGCTTACGTGTAAAAACAATGTTTTACAAGAATTCATCGTTAATGTAATTAGTCATGAAGATAATGAGCCCAGTAAGAATAGCTCCGGAAGTGAGTGACCCCTTTTGCGCGATTAACATGGCAACAATTTCATCAACGGGTCCTATATTTGTTGGTTTTTTAAGAATTTCTGGAATAATTTGTGATATAGCGAGGTAAAGTGCCATTGATATTATAACGGGTCTGAGTGTTTCCTGATCTAACATTATTATTATAACAATATATTTATTTTTTATGAATATTATTATGTTTTTTACAATATATTCCACACGTTGATTTAAAAGAACATCGTTTACCACTCATTGTTATAGCCTGGCATGTAATATTCTTATGTCTATTTACTATGTGTTTATCTGGAACAATATCTAAAAAAATTATTTTACTTTTCTCTCGTTTATCATTGTACTTTTTATGAGATTCTCTAAGCTTATGAATACTTCTCACAAATTGTTCACATTTTTCCGGTTGGTTTTTGTATAGACCTCTGGCAATATCTAAGTCATTTTTGTCATACAACATGTTGATTTATTGTTTGGTTTTGATTCCTGACATGTATTACATATTTTGCAACTGAGGTTAAAAAAATACACATAATTATAACATTACATGTAAAATAATACCATATATATTCATATATACCCAAAAATGTTGTTAATAACATGGTAAATATAATATATACTGTGTACACAATAATGCCGTAAATATTATTATTTTGTGTGCTATGTAATGGTAATATACACGCTAAACAGTTAACTATAGATATGATATTATCATATATAAGTGTATAATATATACTGATTATAACAATAAATAAATTCAGCCAATATACAATATCCAATTTGAATATTTGGTATTCAGGTTGCGGTTGTTGTTGACTTCCGATAGTGGGTAAAACTTCCAACACACTTGGTCTTTCTTCTTCATAATTTATACCTATAACAGTAGTTCCATCCGGTTGTCTAACTTTATTATAGTACATAAAAGAATAAATTGTTTTTCTTTTATGTATATTAATATTAAATGTAAAGGTAGATGTTATATATGTGATAATCCACTTCAACCTTATGTAAAAAGTAATAATTGGCAGGTAAGAGATTTAGTTAGATTTTATAAAAAAAATATATCACCGTTATTTTGTTACAATAATGTAATTTTTTACAAAGTTTATAAACTAAAAGCTCAAAAACTCTGTTATAGTTGTTTTAAACACGAAAATGAAAAAATCACGTGTGAACAATTCCGCAGACGCGAATGTGGACAGTTTAAATATTTTAACAAAGTACCTTCTTTATCTGAAAAAGATATCAATAGTTGGTTTCAAAAATTGTGTAAATACGTTAAAAAAAACTATGATAAGGATAGACCTATACCAATTTTTTATGAAGAAGATATTTAAAAAATATATACGTATGTAATAGTATGTGCGACGCAGTATCAGGTCCGAATACAGGAGCAATAATATCTTTAAATGCTATAGGAAAACAAGATACTTACCTTATCGAAAATGATACAGAAAAGTCCTTCTTTAAATATAATTTAAAACAACATTCAAATTTTACAAAGTTTCATAAAAGTACTAAAGTTATAAAACCAGGTGATGCTTCACCTTCATGGCCGTTTAACAAAACAATAAAAGTCACGTTAAACCCAAGAAATATGGGTGATCTTCTATCTAATATGTATATATCGTTAGAATTACCAACGCTAACAATTGATAACTCGGGTGCAAATCCAGATTATAACTATACAGATCAGGTCGGAAGACATTTATTTAAATCCATAACAATGCGAGTTGATGAAATGATAGTTGAAAAGTATCACGCAGATTGGGGTATTATTTATGACGAATTATATCTTGATGAATCCGAAAAAAGAACCAAAAGATATACCATAAATAGAAATATCGCAGAAGATACATCTATATCAAACATTAAGCTATCGCGAAATAAATCAAAGGTTTTCATACCTATACCATTTTTCTTTTCGCGAAAATATGAAAGTGACGAATACGAAACAAATAAACCAAATAGACCTTATTTCCCATTGTGTGCTATACACAAACAAAAAATAGAATTCGAAATCGAGTTTAACCCACAATCTTTTTTCACGGATTACCCAAGTAATATATCATTAGACTCTTTCGATATAGTTACCGAAGAAATATCAATAGACCCAAGCGAAAAAGTTTACATTAAAAATAATAAATATAATTTTATAACAGATATTGTTAAAAAACACCCTACGTTAGAAATAAACCCGGGTGAAGTTGATAAAAAAATTGAAATAGTTGCAAACATACCCGTTAAAACACTAAATTGGTTTATCAGAAAAGAAAAATTTGAAAACGAGACTATAGCTCGAGAACTGAGTCAAGATAATACAACTGTAGATGGTTTATATACTTTTCATAACAGGTATAATATGTCTACGCAAGATACTTATACTATACTAAACGAATTCTTTCACCCGCCCATGCATTCTGCTAAAATACACGTAAACGGAGAAAATGTACCAAATATTCAAGATAGTGATCATAAGTATTTTAAATACACTGTTCCGTTTACAAGTCGTTTATCTAGACCGTTCAGGAATATATACACGTATGCATTCTCGATGAATCCGATTAATGTGGAATCATCGGGAAGCTTGGACTTTACACAGTTACGTTCAAATAGAACTACTTTGGATGTAAAAATGGTTCCTGACCTTACAGATACATATAACCTTCACATGTATTATGTTGGTTATCAAACATTTACTTTTGAAAATGGTTTCATGTCACTTGCTTATTAAATAATTGTTTTTTATGTTCTTTTATGTAGTCAATAATGTTATTTTTTATACACCATCTAATAAAATTTAACTGTGCAACAGTTGTACTAATTTTATTATTTGTACCCGGTATAGTATAATCTATTTTTGAAGATCGACAAAATGGATCAAATAATTTTTTACTATACCCATCTAAACTAGATTTATACGAACAGTGAACACTAAATATTTTACCATCACCCGTTTTATATGATAAATTATTTTTTTTACAATAGTTTGTAATAAACCATTCGAGGTTACGCAATGATATACCACCGGATTTATTTAGTATCTGGTTAAGAATATCTCTATTATTTTCATGTTTATAAAAAGTGTCTATAGAATGTAATAATATAGTAGATTTATTCATATTCTATAGACATGCACCTAAAACTTTAAACTATTTTTCATAAATAATCGAATGGATTATCGTCTATTTCTTTTACAGAAATATTCTCATCGTACGTTTTCATATTTTTCAATACGATTTTGTTTGTATCTTGTCCATTGACAACGGAAATATTCTGACTTTTATGGTTGCTACAGTAATCACCGCAACCTTCTTGCTTGGGAGACATACAATAACAACCACGCGTGTATTTGTTATTTTTACCATTTGCACCTTTTATACCTCTACATATAGGATCATGGTCTAAGCAATCTCTTATCGTATTGAAAGGTATATTAGTAGTTATTGACCACGATTCTAAGGTCAAATAAATAATTTTATTTGACTGTTTTTCTATATCATTCTTAATTTGTTTTATAGTATTAAACGTTAATATATCACATATAATATCTTTGTGACATGCTTCATCAGTTTTAAAATCTAGGAGACTTTCAATATGCGGTCTCTTTAATAAAAGTTTTACATAGACTTTACTAAGAACTTTATTAGAATGTATTTTTATACTTTCATCTATAGCTTCTTTGATGTTTAATGGTAAATACATAACTATACTTATATTTAAACGTTTTTATTTTTTAACTACCTTTGCCCACATATCTGAAATTTTCCTCTGATTAGGATCATTTACATTTTTATTTTTTTTACCTGGTTTATTTTTTGTTATAAGTTCTCCAAATATTTCTTCCTTAACATTTTCAAATAAAGGTTCTATTAAATCACAAACGGGATTCAAAAACTTATTCAAAAAATAATAAGGGTAATCTACCGGTAAATTATTTTCTTCGACATATTTTGGATCTTCTGCTTTTTCATAAGCTTTTGCACGTGGATCGTGGGTTTTTACAAGAATATACGGAACACGATCACCGGATTGTGGTTCCGATCCTGGTTGTCTTTCCCGCATCTTGTTTCTAACCTGGACGTGTGATAGATTTTCGGATTTATAAGAATCACTCAATTGTTGTGAAAGTATTAATTTTTCGTTAGGTACTTCACCTTCCAATAACTCTATTGCACGTTGCATGGCAAGTGATTTAGGGGGACCTGTATCACTACTCTCTAAAATAACGTCAAGTAACTCTTTACATACCTCTCGCATATGTGGTGTATTATCTCTTCTAACTAATTGGAGACCTTTAACATCTATATAGTCCATATTCATATTACCGTCTTTACCCTGTGTCCAGAGTTTCGCCGCATACCTTTTCTTTGAATACAAAAAATATGGACAATACACTTTCTCAAGTTCAAGATTGTTTGGTTTTTTAAATAAATGTGTACACTCAGACGCCGCGCGTTCACCAAGTTCCCAACTATGCTTTATAGCTTCTTCACCTTTACGTTCACCGACATCGAATTCAACCATAACAGAATCGGTATCACCGTACCTTACCTTTGCACCCGGGTAATTTTCCTCGACGTACTTTTTTGTATCATCAATCATCGTTCTTCCCTTTCTAGTTACAGAAGACGCAATTGGTACACATGGTAACATACCCTTGGATGCACCCGTGAAACCATAAACAGAGTTCATGGATACTTTATATGCCAATTGTTTACCATTATACATCTGTTGAAGAGATCCCGTCGAATTTGCCATATCTTTCTTAGCCTGTTTTCTGAATTGTTTCAACTCGAGTAAAATACTTGGTAATAAACTGGGTACATTTTGTACAAATTTAAATTTACCAAAGGTTTCAATTTCCAAATCGGGGTAATTAATCTTATTTTCATACTTAGCATCCATTATGAGTGTTGAATAGCACAGATTGTGTGCCATCATTATTGAAGGATACAACGCTTCAAAATCAAGTGCAGTTATAGGTGTGTAATATGCACCCTTTTGAGCGTCGAGAACGGTCGCACCTTCGTATCCGTCTACCATACCTTCACCCCATGCAATTGTTGGGACAATGTAACCCATTTCCCTAGCTTTTTTAGTAAGTTGACTAAACACTTTAATTTGCTGACCTCTTTCTACCAGGTAAGAAAGAGGTACCCATGTCGCTTTTGCCATCTCGAGTAAGTTTATAAGTATACACAACTTAGATAAAAGTTTATGTGGTAATAAGGTATCTTTTATGCAATATTCCGCGACCTCTCGTAATTTTACGGGGTCTTCTTCAATAAAACGGGCAAACATTTCCTTAACGGGCATGTCTATTTTATTATCACCCAAATATAACTTAGATACGTTATCAAGTTTATACGAATCAAGTTTATAACCCTTTTTTACTTCGTGAAATAAATCAAAAACAAATCGACCCGGTAAAGGTAATAATTTGAGTTCGTTATCACCCAGGGCACTCGAAGAAAGTTTCTTTGGTTTTATACTACACGTATATTCCCGAAATTTGCTCATATTAAAAAAATTAGAACTACACTTTAACTTCTTAGCGCGAGTAATAATATAATGCAAATCAAAACCAAATATATTCCAGCCAGTTATTATATCAATGTCCATTTTTTTTACATAAACACTAAATGCTTCTAACATTTCACGTTCACTTGGATAACTCAGTATATTACAACCTTCTAAATCATTGTCTGTTTTTTTATAACAGAAACAGGTCTTATCATAGGGTACATCTTTACCGAATGTACAAAGAGATACAGCGATCTGAAAACAACAGTCCCCATCTATATTTGCATCAGGGAACTTACCAGTGGAACTATTACATTCAATATCGAGGGAAGATACAACGAACGGTGCCGTTTCGGGGTTATCAACCGGTTTTAATTTTTCCCAATTCGGACAGAATTTATCAATGTCAACGTTTGCAATATTATTGTCTTCACAATCATCACCCGAGTCCAACCAACCAGTAGACTGTATACCACTCAAGTGCATTAATCTCAGGACGGGATCTAAATTAGACTCGAATACCTTTAGTTTCGTAATTTCACCAGGTAAAGTTTTCTTAATTTTATACGAAGTAGTTCTACGTTCAGATAAAGTTTGGAATATAATTTTCATGAAACTAAACTCCTGATTGTTTTGAAACCCCCACACATCCTTTGACATGACTATATCATATTCGATATTAAAGTCAGGACATAGTTTACATATTTTATCGTGCCATATAGAAGCCCACGATTTCGAATCTTGACGCGGGAGTTTAACGTAAAAGTAAGGTTTAAATTCAGTAGTAAGACAGACGGATTTACCATCCCGCGTTTTACCAAATATACTTACCAAGTGCTTATTATCATCTTGGTCATCATTTGCTTCCCATGTAAGAGCTTGAAAAACAACCATATTTCTTAATACGTTATAGCTCAATTTTTTTAATATACTATATTAATAAATATGTCAGCTGCTTTGATTGACCTCGTATCGGTCGGTGCCCAAGATGTCTATATCACAGGCGACCCCCAAGTTTCTTTTTTCAGACAAAACTATAAACGTCACACTAATTTTTCTATTAAACCAGAACGTCTCGATTACATCGGTACATTCAAATCGAGTAATGAAGTTTCTATCCCAATTCGATCCAAGGGTGATCTTTTAAGTTACATCTGGATTGAAAATGCTAATATCAACAGTAACAATAGCAACGATTCGCTTTTTAAATCCGAGAATGCAACATCCGATGATACTTCTCCAACCGAATTCTCTTTGTGGATCGGTGGTCAGGAAGTTACAAAACTGGATTCACTTTTCATTAATACCGTACACAATACGTTATACAATGAATCACAAGCGAAGGCGACGTGTGCCGTAACTACTCAAGATACAGGTGATAATGCATCTACAGGGAGTTACGTGATTCCATTCTTTTTTAGCGAAGACTGGACTAAATCGCTACCACTTGTCGGTCTTCAATATCATGAAGTTGAAATTCGAATTAAGTGCAGAAATGGAACTTTTTCTCCATCGTCACCCCCAAAAGTGTACGGTTCCTACATATTCCTCGATACCGATGAACGAGAATTCTTTTCCCAACAGGAACACGAAATTCTTATCACACAAACACAGTTTCAACCAATGACCGATACGGACAAATCCATAGATCTTACATACTTCAATCACCCAGTAAAAGCCGTTCACATAGCAGCTGGTCTCATAAACAATACCGCGTATAGTTTCCCATCCGCGTCCATGTTTATTAACGGAACACCACTTTTCGAAAATATGTCAGGCGAGTACCATAGAAATGTCGTTCCATCGAGACACTGCTCTATACTCAATAGTACAATCGACTCCGAACAAATATACACATGGCCAATGTGTCTCACCATGAATAAGTCTCAACCAACAGGAAGCTTAAACTTTTCGCGTATTGATAATGCTAAAATAACAATTAGTGGTTCAATTACAGCTACTAATGTTGCCATGGTTAGAGCGTATGCGGTCAACTATAACATTCTCAGGATTAAGAATGGTATGGGTGGTGTCGCATTCGGTAATTAAAATGAAAATAAAATTTTATAAAGTACCCGTCGAACCAAAACCGCGATTAGCACGCATGGTTGGTTTTAATTCACTCACTTCTTGTACAAAAGGTGTCATACACTTTTCTAAAATTAATTGAGCAATTCTTTCACCTTGTTTAATTTCGTAAGGAATAGTCCCGAGATTAAATAAGTTAACTTTCAATTCACCAGTATAATCAGGGTCAATGACACCTGCACCAACGTGAATTCCATATTTTACAGATAAACCAGATCGTGGTGCAATTCGTCCATAACACCCGGACGGTACAGTTGCACACACACCCGTACTAATAATTTCTCGAGAACTTGGCTGTATGACCATATCGTGTAAACTATACAAATCATAACCAACTGAACCAGGGGATGCACGCGTCGGTAAAATAGCGTCAAGAGTTAAACGTTTAATTTGGAGGGTTGTTTCAGACATTTTTTTTATTTATTTATAAACCGATTTCTTTATTACAATTAAAAGTGATAAAATACATAACATTAAAAATATTTCACTAACTGTTACGTTTCTTTCTATATAAGGTATTTTAAACGCTTTGTAATTTTTAACGTGACACAATGTTTTTTCACCTCTACTCATAATAAATGGAGACACAAATTTAACTATAGATGGACAGGTGGTACCCGAATCATCTCTAGTAATACCATTTTCTCCACTCATAATAACGTCTTCATCTGTCCAAAATGAACTTTTTTTATCGACCCGTTTTTTTAAATTTTTAATATTATTTGTATCAATATCCACATATGTTCTAAATTTATGATTCAATATTTTTTGTGCTCCTTCACGTGTTATAAAATAAGCCGCAGCAGACCCCGTAAATATATTAGGTCTCGTCCATTTATTTGAACATAAACCGTCGCAATGTAAAAGTAACATATCCCAATCTCGGTTATTAAGTTTATCCCGTAAGTACATGACATTATCAAAAAGTGGGTACGCATCGTCCTCGAGTATTAACGCAACTTCATTCGTATCGTTATCTAAAAAATATTGAAAGGCTTTTAAATGACTCGACGTTGCTCCGATAACCGAATCAGGCATGGAATTTTTATAAAATGAATGAAAGTGTTTGTCGTATATACTTTTCGATACATCTTTTCTATAATTACCAGATATACGTACTGGATATATACCAACATCGTTTAATTTTTTCTCTTGAGCTGCATAACGCTTCTTTTGCTCGTCCAAATTTATAACGTATGTATTGAATTCCATATACCTTAGATATACATTATAATTTAGATTTCATTGCAGCAAAAATAATCCACGCAATAACAACGTCCACTGAATAATGTTCTCTAGACGCAATAGAAAATAGGGATGTAACCGCCGGCCAAACTGGCCATAAAGGTGATCCTATGTGATATGACGACACTATATTAAAAGCACTGTGCCCGGAAAATATATAATCGTTACAAAAACCAAAAGGGGGTTTTAATTCACATTTTTTAGATGAAGGAATGGTCGTAACATAATTACTCAATGCTCTAAATGAAAACATAAGAATTAACATCGATAAATAATTACCCTTTTTAGTTCGTGTCCATGAATTCCAAGAAAAAAGAACAAATAAAAAAGGAACGATCAATATATAATCACCTAATTTATCATACTTTTCTAAATTTGGTAACGCGTCAAACCCGACATCATAAACATTTTCACCTTCCTTAATATTTCTTTTGTACGAAGCGTGATAACCTATTATTATATTAAGTATAAGAGAAACTAAAAGTATAATAAATAATTGCATATTTTATAGTAGGCTGAGAAATATATTTAAAAGTAACATTTCATACTAAAATAGATCATGAGTTTGAAAATTATTATGGGAAATATGTTTTCGGGGAAAACAACCGAACTTATACGACGTTTAAAAAGGTACAAAGTTATAGGAAAACGTATTCTCGTATTAAATTCAAGTCTCGACACGAGATCAAGTGACGAAGTTTTAAAAACACACGATAATTCAAAATTCGAATGTTTAAAAGTTAGTAATCTAGAAGACGTAGATTACAGTAAAGTTGACATTGTCGCGGTAGACGAAGCACAGTTCTTTTCGGATCTAAAACCATTCGTTGAAAAGGTACTCATGGACAATAAAACTATACTCTTAGCAGGTTTAGACGGTGATTATAAACAGGAAAAATTTGGCGAAATTATAGATTGTATCCCACTCGCCGATAAAGTTTTCAAAATAACAGCTATGTGTATGGAATGTATGGATGGAACCCATGGACCATTTACAAAACGTATAGTCGATTACGAAGGTAAAAATTTAATAGGGGGTAAGGAAATGTATAAAGCCGTGTGTAGAAAACACCTTTAAAATTTAGTATATAATAACAAATGCACTTGAAAGAATTAAAAAATCATGTGCATGTGTTACAGGAAGAATTTGAAAAAATACCTAATACATTCATACGCGATGAACCTAGGTGGGAAGGATCGTGGGAAGGGTCAAAACATTTACAGGAAGTTGTTTCTTTATACACAAAAGGGCACCACGGTTGGTTGAAAGGTGGACAAGATCACGTTTTTGATAAATGGATTAGTTGGCCACTTATTTGGGACGGTAATCCTGTACCAGGTAACTGCGCAGTGTGTCCCAAAACATTCGCTATACTTTCACAAATAAAGGGAATACACATCGCGGGATTTTCACTCATGAAAGGTGGTGTTGTTTTAAAAGAACACGTCGACAATGTAGGTGAAAAGTATATATTCACGTACCATTTAGGAATAAAGTGTCCCGAAAAGTGTATATTACACCATTCAGAAATGGGGGATATAACAGAAGAAAATGGAAAACATATTATTATGAATGCTCGTAAAAAACACTGGGCAGAAAATCAGTCAGACGAAGATAGAATTATTTTATACATGGAAATATATTCTTAATATATTATAAAACAATGAATAAAGATCCTAGATTAACCGATACACAAAAAGTTTTATTTGCACTACCAACACTAACTCTTATATTTCTCATATTACTCATACTATTAAACAAAAAAATCAGGCGCAGTCCAGGTGTATATATATCACTTGCATTATCAGCTATTCATTTATATCATCACTACACCCTCGCTAGATTACAAAATAAAGTATAAATGTATATAATAAAATATGTTTATGATCGAAGAACCTTATGGAATATCAGAGTTTCAGGCTTGGTTAATATCAATTACGTTAGGAATGGTATTAATAAGAAGAAAACTTCGCGGGGAAAAATATATTAAGTAATATAAATGAAGGTTCGTTTACAAAAAAGCCCACTTTTTAATAAAAAGTATAGAGTTACTTTTGAAAATGGGAGAGTCGTTGATTTTGGTGCAAAAGGGTATTCGGATTATACAAAACACGGTAACCCTTTACGTATGCGTTCATATGTAACTCGACACGGTGGTTACGTTCCTCATATGGTTCAGAAACAGACAGATCCTAAACTCGTTCATTTAAATATGCTCGACGTTGTTAAAAGCGATAAAGAAAACTGGAGTAAAACAGGTTTTTATACCGCGGGGTTTTGGTCTCGTTGGCTCTTATGGAGTCACCCAGAGTTAGAAGGTGCCAAAAAAATAATAACAAAAAAATACGGTTTATCTTTCAAATAAATACGTGATTTTTAAGTTTGAAATATATAATCAAACATCAAAATCACTCTTCTTTGTCTTCATCTTTTTTAGCAAATCGTTTTTTCGTATCCATGCTTATTAAATATGAAGTAAAACACCACGAAATACACGAGAGTAATAAACCCGTCCAAATGGGAGGTGGTTTAAAAGGGAAACTAAAAAGTTTCATGGATATCATGAAACAACATAAACAACTGAAAATTCTTTGTATGAGTGTAATATTATCGTACGTTTCCGACATTTATAATGTATTTAGAAAAAATTATCAGTTCTGTATAGTTTAGCCTGGAAAGAACCAGTTTGTCCTAAAACTGACACGGACTCGTTACCGTATATTTCCTGGCACCCAATATCATCCATACAATCTCTATTATCTATGGTTATAGGAAGTGAATATACCTGATCACCTGGGGTTGTTGTATAATAATTGTACCTATCGCGTCTACCTCGAACTTCTTTTCCGTATATAGGTAAAGTTTCTTCATTTTCACCGACAAGAACACCCATTTGTTGAATATGACCAGGTTTATATTCTTTGATTGGTGGACTTCTGTATTCTTTTTCCATTGGTATTTCTACTGGGACTTGAATTGGTACATGAACTGGTACTTTTTTACTCACAATAATTGGATTACGCATTTGATAAATTATAATAACTGCAAGTATAATTAATGCAAAACCCAAGAGTTTCTGTTTTGTCTTAATCTTCATTTGTATATACAAATATTATTTCTTACCGAGTAAGGGTTTAAGTGGGGTGAGATCTATTCTTTGTAATTTAAATTGAACAACTAACCAAAGAAAAAATAAACCACTTTTTAATAAATTGTTGGAATCTGTATCATCCATTACATATATTGGACCCATAACTTTACCAAAAAATGTATTATCTTTTTCTTCACCAGTTATCGCCATTTCGAGTTGTGTTAAGGCACATGTATCATCATTAACTGACCAATGAAAAAATATAAATGGTACCAGAAGTGAGTAAAATTCTAAGTTTTGTTTATTATTGGTAAATGGTATCACGAGCATCGTAACAAAAAAAACCAAGTGAACAAAAAATATAATGTTCATATCTATTAGTATGAACGAAGAAAAGAAACTTCCTAAAATATGGCACGTACAACAGGAGAAAATATTAAAGGCCTGGGGCGAAGCTGCTGCGTGTTATAGGTATATGCACTACCAAGCGTATTGTTCATATAAAAATTTAAGTATGAAATTTACTATACCACTCATAATTGTAAGTACAGTTACCGGTACTGCTAACTTTGCACAGGAAACATTTCCACCTTCCGTGCAACCATTTGTACCTTCGGCTATTGGTGGTTTAAATTTAATCACCGCCATTGCGACGACGATCATGCAATTTCTTAAAATTAACGAACTTATGGAAGGTCACCGCGTTGCCTCTGTGCAATACGGTAAAATTTCACGAACAATACGTCTTGAACTTACACTCCCACTTACCGAACGAACACTAAGTGGTACAAATATGATTGAAAATATGCGTGCCGAATATGATAGACTTATTGAACAATCACCGAACGTACCCAAACAAATGATAGATGCATTTGAACGTGAGTTTCCAGATGATAATGCATTCTTCAAACCAGAAATTATGCATATTCAACCAATTATACCATTCAAAGCGATACAAGAAAATAAAGTTATAACCAAACTAAAAGATGCGTTTACTGGTGTAGCAAAACGCGAATTAAAAGAGGAACTTGAAAGTATCCGAGGTAATGTCAAATCGGCTAAGAAAACTATAAAGTCAGATATCGAAGGGAAACAACAACGTATTAATGAAATTTCAGATTTAAAAGGTAAAGGTCTCGTAAGTTTGAAAGGTGATTTAATGAATGAATTACGTCGTCGAACGGAGTTAATGGAAGTTGTCACGGAAACACCGGCGGCTGAAGATAGTGATGAAGATGATAAAGAATTAAAAACGGAATCAGATAAACGTAAATCTATATTAGAAAAAATAATCATAGAATCACCGAAAGACGATTTGAAAGATAAGCAACCATAACAAAAAGTGCTAAGTTAAAGAATCCAATACACATAACGTAAGGAAATAACTTCCTTTTGATAGGATCTATAACACGCTTTTGAAGTGCGTCATTATTCAAAACTAAATCTAGAGCTTGATTAGTAAGGTCGTCATCATCAGACATATGGATTCCTTTGTTATTATAAAAAAACAAAAAAAAAGTTACGAATTATCACTACGCGATAATGAAATAAATAATTTAAAACGGTGTTTAGATGAAGGTAAAAATGTTTTTTTATGTGGGACAGCTGGATGTGGTAAAACGTTTATCCTGAAAAATGTTTTGGATGAAACTAATAGTGTAGAAATATGGGATGAACCCATGCGTAAAAAAGATATATATTTAGACACGATCAAAAAATCAAATATGTACGCATATATAGAAGATTACGATTCAGACTTACATACGTATAAACATATTGTAGAATCGGTTTCCGATGGTAATACTGTTACAAATAAACAATTAATAGTTACATCAAGGAATGTTTATTTCATGGAAAACTTTACAACTCTAATTATACAGAGATTAAAACCGGAAAAAATAGCTACTCTTAAACCAAAACATATTAATACTTTATTAGCTGCACATAAATGTAAAGGTAATATTCACAACTATTTTCACTATTTAGACTATACAGGTGAAAAAGATATTTTTAAAACACCAAAAGAAATTGTTACAGGTATTTTATGTAATTCTAGTGATATAGATATATCAGACTCTATTCACGAACATGGTCATATTTGGTCGATCATAGAAGAAAACTATCCAGATGCAATATTAGAAAATTATGATAAAATAACAAACTCTTTAACAAATGCAGATCTTTTAGATACAGAAATATATCACGGAGATTGGGATATAATGCCTTATTTTGTATTACACGCTATAAAAATACCAAAACATTATTTCGTTAAACAAATTGACCCAGAAAGTGTACGACCCGGTAGATTCTGGACTAAATACGGAAATCAAAAAATGAGACAGCAAAAGATTAGAGGTATACAAGTTAGATCACCCATAGGATTGGGACAGGGTGAATTTATGCTTTTACGAGAATATGCAAAAAAAGGTAATGTTTCACATTTTAAAAAATATAATTTAACACCCCAAGACTTTGATGTAATGAATCATTTAGCGATACAAAATAAACTTAAACAACGTGAAGTTACAAAAATAAAAAAGTTGATTAAAGAAGAAATAGAAAGTTAAACTAATAATGATGTCTACTACCACTAACACGGATGAGGAGGAGGATTTTAAAATCACACGTGTTATTGGTAATGAAATATTATACTACGGTGAAATCACGAACGAGGATATTCTCGAATTTATAGAAGAGTTTAAGAAACTCGAAATTAAACTTCTTAAACAAAAGGCGGAACTTATGGGGTACGAACCCGTTATTCGAATACATATATGTAGTGGAGGTGGTGACTTATTCGCGGGTCTGAGTGCAATGAACATTATCGAAAAATCACGCGTTAAAGTTGTCACGATCGCGCAGGGTGAGTGCTGCTCGGCAGCAACATTCCTCCTTTTGGGTGGACATGAACGTCTCATCGGTAAGAACGCACACGTTCTCATCCACCAAATATCCACGGGTGGATTTTGGGGGAAATACGAAGAAGTTAAGGATGAAATGAAAATGTGTGATAAACTCATGAACATGGTTAAGAAAACGTATACAGAAAAAACGAATATTCCCGATAAACAACTTAAGAAACTTATGAAACGCGATGTTTACCTCGACCCTAACGAGTGTATCAAATACGACGTCGTTCGCGGTCTTGATTAATATCTATGTGGCGTTTATAAAGACCAATTATGGTCGCAATTATTAGAAACAAACAAAGTGTATTCGCGTTTAGCGGTATAACTGTATTTTCTGGAGGTTTGAGTCGTTCCATTCGGCTATAGTCGACGACGGGTATTTTATCCGCCATACTCTACTATACCTGAATAAAAATTTTAATCATAAAAAACACAGTTAGAGATTTTTTTATAGTATTATTTAAATGAAAAGAGTTGCTATTGATATCGACGAAGTTCTCGTCTCGTTCGTTAAACCTATGGCAAAGTTCCGTGGTTACAAAATGCCGACCACCCAAAAGTACCCGTACGTCTATAAAGATATGTTTAACATTACCGAACCCCAATCGCGTAACATGGTCCATGATTTTTACGAATCCGAGGCGTTCGCGAAACTTAGACCTATCCCGGGTGTATGTAAACAAATGGGGCATTTACGAAAACATGCCGATACCATGTATATCGTCACGGGTCGCCAAAGTTACGCGCGTGACCAAACCGAGAAATGGCTCGAATACTGGTTCCCCAATACATTCGATGATCTTATAATGACCAATAGTTATACGGACCACGAAATTGAGAAACACGAAATCTGTCGAAGTCTTGCCTTAGATTCGATCATTGACGACAGTTTCGACGTGTGTACCAAATGTAACCGTATCGGTATCGACGCGTATAATATCGTCGGGTACGGTAAAATACGGTACCCGTGGGCCATTGAATCGAGTATGCAGAGAGCTTGGGGTTAGAAAAATATTCATATTATTTACTACCCCACGCAATTTCAGCAACACCGTGGTTTATTGTACCAGACGCCCCCACTTGACCCGCCGAACCACCGGCTCGTAAAACCTTAACGTTTTTGTATTTACAATTATTAACACTATCACTTCTTTGTGTTGTATCCGCATACGCCGACGTGGAACCGCGTTCATTACCCGATAACACCGTACTCCCGTCTCGACCCGCAAAACCGGAACCACCACCACCAGCACCGTGATGACCACTTAGACCACCGCCACCACCACCGCCATACCAACCGCCACCACCACCGGCGCCACCCCATCCAGTTCCAGTAATAGAACCTGTACCACCTTCGTACTGTGTACCCGCTTCACCGTTACGTGAGCTACCTTCACCAGCAGAACCACCGGTAGTTTGTGTACCACCACCACCTTGTGGATTAGTACCACCCAATGCTATTAAACCACCACCGTTAAAACCCGGATTTTTAGAAGAATCGCTATTATTATAAGAACCACCACCACCACCGCCAGCAGTTGCTATTTCAGTACTTCCTATTCTAATAGCTGTTCGTCCACCACCACGACCACCTGAAGCGCCACCATCAATACCCGAACCACCACCACCGCCGTACGTTTTCGATGTATTTACGTCACTATCACCACCTTGACCCACTATGAGTGTGAGTGACGTTGTACCTGAAGGTAATTCTATTTCCGCTTCCGTATAACCACCGGTACCACCTATAGCATCATTATATGAATCGTACCCATGTCCACCACCCGCACCTTTTAATACGACTTTAACATGAGTTGCACCACTTGGTACGCTTATGGTTTGATCACTACCCGTGTACGAATATGTTATAAAATTTGTGAAAACGAATAAAAACGATTTCGCATAGTTCCAAAACTTAAGGTTCTTAATCAAACCGTTATAATCTTCGCCAATTTTTATCATCTTCGCACCCGACGCGATCGTCGGGGTTGTTTGTGATATTAAATCACCGTTCACGTATAAATTACTCGTCGTCCCGTCAAAGTTTGTTGCTATAGTATATTCACCCGAAACCGTCGAGTTTGCGACCAGTGCGTGTGTACCATACGTAAGTATGATACCACTATTCGAATCCGCCACGTTTATAGATGACGCACCACCCATACCGGAATGGTGTTGACAATAATAGTAAAGTGTATTCGGTGCATTCGCGGGAACAATAAACTGACTCGATGCACCACTACTTCCAGGTGTTCCTGTCGTCGTCCAACCACTCGTGTATTGAGACCCACTCGCATGTGTCCCATTACTCGTTTCCGATAAACGTATAGGGTGTCCCGTATTTGTAGACGTCTCTTGTGTAAACGTATACGTACTCCCGCGTATAAACGTGAGTGTCGGTGTTTCTACCCCGCTTATATAATATTTATTTACACCCG